>Ga0210043_1000205_pt1 | contig 65097 bp, 59 predicted proteins | sample CryGeymet201501t_FD_183990 | JGI IMG/M metagenome (GOLD analysis project Ga0210043, IMG submission 183990) | Groundwater microbial communities from Crystal Geyser aquifers in Utah, USA - Crystal Geyser metaG 2015-01t (SPAdes) (version 2) | ecosystem: Environmental > Aquatic > Deep subsurface >... | reverse complement strand
ACGGGCATTTCCAAATTTATACTCCTTCCAGTCGTTAAATTTTAGGTTTACCACAAGGGCATTTCCAAATTTATACTCCTTCCAGTCGTTAAATTTTAGGTTTACCTTAATTAGTTGGTTGAAATAATTATGAATAAGATTTGTACTATAATAGTACTGCTATGAAATTTTCGTATAAAAAATTTGGCTTCGGGGCGATATTCTCAGTCTTGTTACTTGTTTTTTTGGTTTCACCAGTAATTACTAGCGCTCAAACTATACCAACAACAAGCGAGCGAGCTCGTTTGATGGCTCAGATAAATTTTTTGCTTGAGCAAATTCAGATTTTACAGACTCAAATAGCCGCTCAATCTGAAAGAACTCCTTACACCTACAGTTCTAGAGATGATTACGAAATAGTCGATACTTTCTATTATGGTAAAGACTTCGAAGCAATTTATGAAGTCAATCGAGCCTTAGATTTAGTTCGACGTGACAAAATCACCGGTCCGCGCTCACTGGATGTGGATTTGTGGGATATGTTTGTGGAGGTGATTGGTGAAGATGCTGCTCTTAAATACGTAACTGAATTCCGGGTATTTAATGACAAAGAAAGTAGTTTGGGTGGATTTGTAGAATTATCGGCTGGCGCCAAGCAGTGGATAGTAGGTTTTAATCGTGATGATTTTGAACTTGGTAATAAAATGAGTGAAGACATTTATAAAGTGCTGATGATTCATGAGTACGCTCATATTCTGACTTTCTATATGAATGACTTTGTAGAAAGCTTTGAAAATACTTTTTGGACGGCTGAAGATAAGCGTCACTCCAAAGCACTTGCCAAACTTGATGATGAGGAAATTAATGAACGACTGGAAGAATATTATGAAACCCACAAAAATGACTTTGTGAGTGATTACGCTACTTATAGTAGTGAGGAAGACATCGCCGAAACTTTTGTGACGTTTGTGCTTGAGGAAAAGCCGGTTAGAGTTTTCAAAAAAGAAGATGCTAAAGTGTTAGCGATGTACGATAATTCAAAACTGCTACAAATCAGGACTGAACTCCGTAAAAATTTAAACCTGACTAAATTTTAAACTCATCTCACTCTGAACCACTAACTTAAGAAGAGTTCTAGATATTTTTAAAATCGCTCCTGTATAATAATAAGGATGCAGTGGCTCTTAATTTTACCAGGGTATTTTCTTTGGCATTACACAATTGCTTTTAAAAACATCTGGCACATTTGGATGAATATTTTTTGGGTGACGAACCGAATCTTTTCTTTACCTTTAATGTTTAGAACCTTATTCTCCCCTTGGAAAAGAATTATCGAAACTGAAGGTGAGAAATTTGATCTTGAAGACTGGGCCGAACGCAAGGTGGTAAATATCATGTCCCGCTTAGTAGGAGCGATGGTCCGACTAGTAGTAATTCTGATAGGTCTAGTCTCACTTATGGCTACTTTACTTTTAGGAATCGGTTGGTATGTATTTTGGGTTATGGCGCCAGTCGTCATAGCGATTTTGTTTTTAAGTGGTGTTTATCTTCTCTTTTAATATGAACAAACAATCACCAGAACTTCTGCTCTACGCTCCAGCCATTGCTTTGGAAAAATTACTAAACAGGCGTTGGCAAAAAGTTATCACCACGGCCTTTATAATCGCTGGGGTGGGTTCGATGTTTGGTTTTTTATACTCAACTTTTGTGGCACCATCTGAATTATCAACCAAGTTTTTGGGTATTGGAGCAGTCTCCATTAGTTTTATACTGACCGTTAGTTTATTTCGTTTTTTCCACAACACTTTTTACTACCGTGGCTTTTCAACTACTGAGAGAGAATCAACTGGCACCACCTACGAAGTAGCTCGAATTTTTTATTATGCTAAAGGCGATGTCACTGGCAGTTTCGCCCGCTCACCACAAGGTTACGAAACACTGAAAAGACTTGGTTTAACTGGCGAAGACATTGATCAATTCATTAATAGTGAACGAATGAAAATACCGGTTTCATCGTTATCATTACCGGAAGATAGATATCTAACGTTTAGAGATTTAGGTCTGGTTCTATTTGAGAGCGATGCTACCTACAAAAATATTTTATTGGAGCATGGTGTCACTGATGATATTTATTTCAATACCCTTAGTTGGGTAACCCGGCGTTACTACGCCTACAAGAATGCCAAAAGGTGGTGGTCGAAAGAAAATCTTTCAAAGTTTAATGGTCTGGGCCGTGAATGGTCTTATGGTACTGCCTATCTTCTAAATAAATTTTCTAGAGACATTGCCAACAACTCAATATTTTCCAATCTTATCAATGATCATTCCTACGCTAGTGGAAAAGTCGAAGAAGTAGAAATAATTCTGGCTCGCTCCCGTGAGGCCAACGTGATGTTGGTTGGCGAAGCCGGTGTCGGGAAAATGGACATATTATTGCGAATTGCGGAGCGCATAAAACACAATGTCTCACACCCAAATTTAAACGACCGACGGTTCATTGTACTGGACACCGACCGGATTCTAGCTCAGTTTGATAGTAAGCAAGAGTTGGAGAGAACATTTATTAGTATGCTGAATCAAGCCGAGAAAGCTGGCAATGTCATATTAGTAATTGAAAATATAGCTGGTTTTATTAGAGCTGGCGAAAGTATTGCAGTCGATATGGTAGCCCTCATAGAGCCATATCTTGGTTCTCTCAATCTAAATATAGTGTTCACAGAAATCCCCAATAACTACCATCATGAAATTGAGACACTTGGTGTCATGCAGAAAATTGAGACAGTTTATATAGAACCACCAAGTCTGCTGGGCACGGAACGATTGCTTGAGGATATAGTTAGAAATTATGAAATCAGATATAAAACCGTCTTAACCTATCCTGGTTTGCAAGCTATTACGATTGATGCGGACCGTTATATACCGACCGGAGTTATGCCGGATAAAGCGATTGATTTACTCGTGGAAATTATGGGAGCAGCTCATCAAGCCGGTGCTACTCATGTGACCGAAGATTTTGTGCAATCGTACGTCAGACAAAAAACCGGCATTCCGGTTGGACCAATTGAAGACACCGAACGGGAAATGCTTTTGGGTCTGGAAGATAAACTCCATGAACGAGTGGTGGGGCAAGAAGCTGCTATCGTCGCTATTAGTAGTGCTTTACGTCGAGCGCGCGCTGGTATTCAAGATACCGATAGACCAATGGGTACCTTCCTATTTTTAGGACCAACCGGAGTAGGGAAGACTGAAACCGCCAAAGCGCTGGCTAATGTTTTCTTTGGCAGCGAAAGTGCCATGTTGCGTATTGATATGTCAGAATTTAGTGGTAATGATGCCATGGAGAGGTTACTGGGTGAACAAGATTCTTCGGGACTTATATCTGACATGATGCAAGAACACCCTTACGCTGTACTGCTATTGGATGAATTTGAAAAGGCCGCTCAAAGCGTACATGATTTATTTTTGCAAATTTTAGATGAAGGCCGGTTTACTGACGCCAGAGGAAATCAGGTAAACATGAGAAACACTATTATTATCGCCACCTCCAACGCCGGCAGTCAGTTTATTATCCAAGCTGTTCAAGCTAACAAGAATTTAACTGACATAAAGGAAGAAATTATAAGTGAAATAATAAATGAGGGAATATACCGCCCCGAGCTTATAAACCGTTTTGATGGCGTAATTTTATTTGAACCGCTAGGACATGAGGAACAAAAAACGGTAGCGGGGTATTTAATGAAAGAATTACAAGAAAGGATGGGCCAAAAGGGTTATAAATTAGTATTCGACGATGACTTAACAAGGTTGGTGGCTGAGGTGGGATATAATCCAGAATTTGGAGCTCGCCCTATGCGCCGAGTTATTCAAGACCAAATTGAGGAAGCAGTGGCCCGAAAGATTATTACCGGCTCTCTTAAAAAAGGCGGGACAATAAACCTCAGTGCGGCTGATATAAGTTCTATACAATAAACTTCTTCTAAAAGTAGTCATTTCCTGAAATAGAGATTCACGGTAGTATAGTGTTACTGCCTAGAAATTCGCACAGAAGAATACTGGCCATATTATTGGCAGGTATTATCTTGGCAGCAGGCTATGTTTTGCTTGAGCATGGTCCCCAAAACAACATAGCGGCTGTTATAGATAGCCAACGCTAGTAGTAATTATTTATAGGCCACCCATTAAGCGTGTTTAGTATTCCCTGCAAAACTAACTAACGACATTATTTTATGACTAACGAACCAACGAACAACGAACAAATTCAGGAACCTGAAGTAGAAACAGAGGTAGAAAATACCCCAATAGAAACCATTGACGCAAACCACCTAAAAACCCCTAAAACTTCAAATCTACACTTATGGATTGGCGTGGGAGTAGCCTTGGCTACTCTGGTGCTGGGATATGTATTTCTTTTTACAGATATAAATCCATCAGCGCTAATACCATTTAATAAAAACACTGTCGCTCTGGTAAACGATGTGCCTATAAAACAAATTGAATTTCAAAACAGCGTCAAGAATGTGACTGATGCTTATACTCAACAAGGGGTGGACGTAACCGATCCGGCTACTATAGAAATGATTGAAGGTGAAGCAGTAAAAAGACTGATTAATACTGAGCTTTTGCTTCAAGCCGCCGCGGAAGCTGGCTACACCGCCCCCGATTCACGAGTAGATGAACAGGTAAATGCTTTGACGACTGAATTTGGTGGGGAAGAAGCTCTCCAAACCAGGTTGAATGAACTCAATATTGATAAAGATATGTTGCGCAACGATGTGCGGGAACAAATCATTGTGGGGGATTATCTTGAAAAGGAAACGGCGGTTGGTTCAATCACCGTGACTGAAGAGGAAATCGCGTCCTTTTATGAAAACCTTAAAACGCAATACGGTGAACAACTACCTCCACTTGAAGATATAAGGACACAGATGGAAGCTGATATTAAAATCCAAAAACAACAAGGAGTTTTGAGTGAAATACTAGCTGACTTAAGAGCGAACGCTGAAGTGGAAGTGAGGATATAGTTAAAACAAAAAAGCGCGGCGCCAAAGGCGCCGCGCTTTTTTGTTTTAACTTAACTCCTATCCCGCTCAAAATATAATTCTTCAAACGAAGAGTGCATATACTTCAATTCAGATGGATTAAAACTCTGAGCTTCACGTTCGTCACCAACAAAGAAAGGTAACTCTGTTACTGTGAACTTGTAAGTATCAGCCTCTGCTTCATCAACTTTAAAAAGAGAAATTATTTTAAAGGCGACTGACTCTCCAGCAGGAATCTTATAATGACCATCCACTACTTCCGCTTTAGCAATCATAAGAGAAACCGCTTCGCCAGCGTCGCTATGGCCGTTAGGATAGCCGGGCTGCAATGAAAAACCAAAACGATTTTTACGAGTACCATTAGCCAAATCTCGTTCACCCACTATCGGTATATATAAATCTTCAGAATAACCACCTAGTTCAAAAGAAAGGATATAAACAGCTTGCCCGGTTTCACTTTTAGAAAAACTGTAACGTTCAACTTGATCTTTATTAAAAGCCTGAGCCGGAGCGGTATATAGCATGAATAAAAAAGCGGCAAAAAAAATGCCAAGGGCGAAGGGAATACTTATTTTCATATGGACATATTGTACTACGTCCCTATAGGAGGGTAAATATTTTTGTAGACAGCCGGCAGCTATTTTCGGCCATGGAATTTTTTATGCACTTCGCGTAAATGTTTGTCGGTCACGTGAGTGTAAATCTGAGTGGTGCCAATGTGAGCGTGCCCCAAGAGAGCTTGGACGGAACGCAAATCCGCCCCATTACTGAGTAAGTCTGTAGCGAAACTATGACGAATAACGTGGGGGGTGACTTTCCTCGTAATACCAGCCTTCACAGCGTATTGTTTTATTAGTCTTTGAATAGCTCGCGGTGAGAGTCTGACATCTTCGGCGTTCTTAGCATTTTTACCATATTGTATAAAAAGCGCATCGCTCATATCCTTACGAGCTTTTACATAAGCCGCAATAGCTTTCTTGGCATCATCGGAGAGAAAAACCACCCGTACCTTATCACCCTTGCCACGTACGGAAAATTCATCGCGAGTAAGGTCAACATCATCGGTAGAAAGGGAGCAGAGTTCCGAAACACGCAAGCCGGTAGAAAAAAGGAGTTCGAGAATAGCTTGGTCACGCAGGCCAGTCAGAGTGTTGGTGTCCGGGCCTTTCATCAACCTATCAAGTTCGTTGGGTGAAATTAAATCCAGTGACCGTTCGGGTACTTTAGCGAGCTCAATTTTTTCTGGTGATAATGACTCGATGCCACGCTTGCGTAAATATTTTAAAAAGGCGCGCAGGGCAATTAAATAATAATTTTGCGTTTTACGCTTGAGTGGCTGAGTTTCACGCCCGACTTTGGTGCCCGGTTGACGATTGAGCCACAGGCGATATTCTCGCACCATGGTTTCGGTCACTTTCTTCGGGTCTTCCGTTTTAGCGTAGGCAAAAAACCGATCTAAATACCGATCATAATTTTCTACTGTTTTAATACTGCGGCCACGCTCAATTTCCAAATACTGCAGAAATTCCCGCTTTAGTTCACTGAGCTTCATTAGTGATTAGTATAACAAGATAAGCGTCGTAAAATATGATAAGTATGTTGAATTTGACATTCGGTCACCTTATAGCGTAATCTTGCCAAATTCATAATCTGTGCTATTATGTTGGCAACCTTCGCAGGTTTATTACTACTGCTGTTCACCCGTATCTTTCCAAGTTAGGTGAACGTAAGCGGTTAACTGCATTTATTGCACCGAAAAACATGTTAACAAAACGAAAGAAAGAGAATGCCCTTAAGGTTGGACAGCGTCACGATAGTGATACTGGCTCGGCTGAAGCGCAAGTATCCCTGTTATCTCGACAAATCGAGGAACTAGCGAAACATCTCAAGACCCACAAGAAAGATTTTCACTCCCGCCGTGGTTTGCTCCAAATGGTAGCGGATCGCCGTAAGCACTTGAAATATCTCGAGCGAAAGGATGGGAAGGCTTACAACTCTCTCATTAAAAAATTAGGCTTGAAGAAATAAAATTACCCACCTACTTTGTCAGACAATTAAAAAAGACCCTCGCTGGGCACTTGCTCCACATGGGTCATTTTTAATTGTCTTCCTCGTATCCAAAGCAATTTATTTCTTTATAAAAACCACTTGCAGAAGCACTCGTTTTGATTTACCTTATGAGTAGTTGGAACGTACTTTTTTGCTATTACCAACCTGTCTTCAAATGTTCGTGAAGGCGGTAACTAAATTATTTTAATAATACAAAACCATATGTCAGTTATACGACACCCGGATCAACGGGTTGCTATCATTATTGATACGCAAAACCTTTATCACAGTGCAAAAAATTTATATAAAGCCAAAGTCAACTTCGCTAATGTGCTCGAAGCTGCCCTTGGTGATCGCAAACTAATTCGGGCGGTGGCCTACGTAGTCAATACTGAAAGCGGTGAAGAACAACCTTTCTTTGAAGCTCTCGAAAAAGTCGGTATCGAAATCAAAACCAAGGACCTCCAAATATTTTACGGCGGTGCTAAGAAGGCAGACTGGGATGTCGGCATGGCGGTGGATGCCATCAAGATGGCTCACAAGGTAGACGCCGTGGTACTCGTTACCGGCGACGGGGATTTTATTCCATGCGTGGAGTATGTAAAAAGTCTGGGTTGCCAAGTGGAAGCTATCACCTTTGGACGTAGTGCCAGCAGTGGACTTAAAAACGTGGTGGATGATTTTATCGACTTAGACGAGGATCCAAAAACATTTTTAATCGGTCATCGGGGTAACGGGCGAAATGGCAACCTTAAAGGCAAGATGAGTCTCAAAAAACAAATTCAGAAAGTGGTGGAAACCGACACGGACGATATTTAAAATCGGTGATGATTATAAAAAGTTTGAGGGCGGCCAGAAGAATTCCGGCCGCCCTCTTCTCATAACACAAACCACCAAAGGAACAAGGCTCCTGCCAAACCAAGAAATGCTTGGCCTGCATAGAGTTGCCGGCGCCGGCGTTTCGCTTGAAGGTTGGCTTCAACAATTATCGATTTAAGAGGAGCAAGTATCATTTTCATTCCTTTCAATTGTGCCTCGACTCAAAAAATATAATAACACTTTATTTTAGTTTGTACAGAGCAACGGAAAGTACCCATACTAAGACACAGTCTGCTACGGGGTAAACTTGTACTTTCCGCCTGCTCTGATAATTTATATACATTAGTCATAAGTGAGTGTAGCCGGTAGGCAGGTTACAACCTTCGCTGGAAGTTTGTTGCAATCTGAAACCGACTCCACTCTTAATCACAATTACATATGCAAAAACAATCCTTCTCAACTGAGATTGGCGGTAAAACCTTAACCGCTGATTTTACTGACCTTACTTCTCAAGCCCACGGCTCGGTCATTCTTCGTTACGGCGAAACCGCTATTTTAGTTACTGTGGTCATGAACGAACGCGACAATCCAGGATTGCCCTACTTTCCACTCTCAGTTGAATTTGAGGAAAAATTTTACGCGGCCGGACAAATTCTTGGTAGTCGCTTCCAACGACGTGAGGGTCGCCCAAGCGATGAAGCGGTGCTATCGGCGCGAGTGGTCGATCGTACTATTCGTCCGCTGTTTGATCATACGATTCGTCGCGATGTACAAGTGGTAATCACTGTCTTAGCGATGGGTGAAGAAGACCCAGACACCCTTGGTGTGATTGGAGCCAGTTTGGCACTTTCGACTTCTGATATTCCTTGGGACGGCCCCATCGGGGCCGTCCGCATTGGCCAACGTCGTGATAATGGCGAAGTAGTTATCAATCCCAGCTACAACGTTCGCGACAATGGAGAACTTCATTTCGAAGTTCTCGCCTGTGGAAAAGGCGACACTATTAATATGGTAGAAACAGCCGCCGAAGAAATCCCAGAAAAAGATATCGTCGCTGTCTTTGAAGCTACCACCATTGTGCACGCTCAACTAGTTGAGTGGCAAAATAAAATTATTACTGCCATAGGCAAAGAGAAACGAATTATCCCTGCTCGAGAATTACCGGAAGCGATGATTGAATTGTTCGATAAAGATTTTAAACAAAAACTTTACGCTGCTATTTTTTCGGGAATAGCTGGCAAAGATCACATTCACGCTGTTAAAGACGAATTCATCACCGCTCTTGGTGCGGCCGAAGTGGAGATGAATATGGGACATGCTTCAGAATATTTTGAAAACATGGTTGACGAACTTCTTCACGAAGGGGCTCTTAAGGACGGTAAACGAGCTGATGGCCGAGCTATGGATGAAGTGCGTGAACTCTATGCCCAAGCGGGTGATGTTTCCCCAGTGCTACACGGTTCAGGAATTTTCTATCGCGGTGGTACCCACATTTTTACCGCCCTCACTCTTGGTGGACCAGACGCCGCCCAACTCATAGACACCATCGAATCGCAAGACGCAAAAAAACGTTTCATGCATCACTACAACTTTCCGCCTTTCTCAGTTGGTGAAACAGGAAGAGTTGGCGGCTTTAACCGTCGCATGATCGGTCACGGGGCACTAGCCGAAAAAGCCTTAGTGCCGGTTCTACCAAAAAAAGAAGATTTTCCGTACACTATTCGGTTAGTATCTGAAACCATGTCGAGTAACGGTTCGAGTTCTATGGGTTCGGTTTGTGCTTCAACCCTAGCGATGATGGATGGCGGTGTACCCATCACTCGACCAGTCGCTGGTATCGCCTCGGGACTGATGATGGACGCAAGTGGCAACTACGTTGTTCTGACCGACATTCAAGGACCAGAAGATGAACATGGCGATATGGACTTCAAGGTGGCTGGAACCACACAAGGTGTCACGGCCATTCAGATGGATGTAAAAGTGGGTGGCGTACCCGTAGCTATGCTTGCTGAAGCTTTAGAGAGTGCCAAGGCTGCTCGCTTACACATTCTGAAAACCATGACCGCAGCGATAGCCGAGCCACGGGCACAAATATCTTCTCGGGCGCCGAAAATAATCACCCTCAATATTATGCCCGAACAAATCGGACTGGTTATTGGCGGTGGCGGCAAGACCATAAATGGTATTAAGGATGATACTGGGGTTGAGGAAATTTCGATTGAGGATGACGGGGCTGTGTTTATTACTGGAAAGGGTGACGCTCCTGAGCGAGCGGCGAAGCGCATTCTAGACCTGACTCGAGTATTCATAATAGGAGAACAATTAAATGCCACCATTACCAAGATTGCTGATTTTGGTGCTTTTGCTCGTCTTAACGACCAAACCGAAGGTTTGATCCATATCTCAGAAATCGCTCCGTTTAGAATTGATAGAGTTGAAGATGTCCTAAAAGTTGGAGATATAGTACCGGTCTCAGTTAGTAAAATTGAGAATGGTAAGGTAGGGCTATCTATTAAAGCAGTCGACCCGGACTACGCCAAAAACAAAGGTGCCACACCCCCGGCAAAACCAAACAAAAACTAAGAAACTGTCTGAAGTCTCATTCCGATACCAAATTGCAAAATTTTGAGTAGAAATGATTATATTTTTCCGAGGCATACCGAGGTAAGGTGAGGAGAAAATAGAATTATTTATGCCAAAATTTTGTGATTTGGTGCGAAAAACTAAATAATTTAGATTAAAGCTAGCTAAAAGTGTCACGGTGGTGAGACTTCAGACAGTTTCTAACCACACCTACTTTCTCGACTGACTAGAATCCATGAGATACTAGTCTTAAGATGCAAGAAAGTAGTTCTAAAGATTCTGTTTCTCAATCTCACAGTAGTGTTACTCCAAAAACAAATAGCCACTCTGGCTCGTTTAGGGTTAAAGCTACCACCCAAAAAAAGTCTCAGCTACAAAAAGCTTTGGGCGAATTTGATGAACGCGGCGGAAGTACCATCACTCAAAGAAAATCTCTGCTGTCAGACGAAGACAATATGTTACACGTCGGTAACGAAAAAAGGGGCACCATAATCAAAGATACCAAAAGCAGACGCTGGAGTTTCACTACGGCCATGAAAGATTCATTAGGTGGTTGGTTCAAAAGTGAAAAAAATAAAATCGGAAGCACCTTTAAGAAACCAATACCGAAAAAAATAGTTGAGGCTTCGAGCACCAGAACGCAAGTAATTAAAAAAGCTGCCCAAATGGGAGCCATGGCTGGAACGGACTCTCTAAAGAAATCGGTAATCAAAAAACCAATACCGAAAGTGGCTCATTCCTCCATCCGGATTAAACACAAAGATGTCCCGAAAGAAATAGGTAACACCAAGCCTAGGTGGACTCATATCATAGAGGACGAAGAAAGGACTGTGGACGTGGGGAAGCCTGTTTCACAAAAAGAATCAGCTCCTCCTGAACCAAATAATCATGAACCCCAACTTCTCGATGCTCCGGATGAGCACCTACTGCTGCCGGAACATGCGGGATTGATAAGAACTGAAAATATAAAAAAGGAATACCGTACCCCACGTGTGTCACAGGTGGTTACTTTTAGACCCACTGCTCCGGTAGTTACAAAGACCGCTCCCGAGCCAAAAATAGTAATGGCTAGCGAAGTATCGGAAGTAAAAGAAAACTACCAAACCAGTGGAGAAGAAACGACAGTTGAAACAATTACCAGATCGATTACAAACGAAAATGAAAAGGGAGTTGAGCCAGAGACAACTTCTAAAGGGGCTGAAACAAGGACCGTCGTTGTTTCACAAATTGAGACACCAAGTCAGTTTACCCTGGAAGGTTTTTCAAAATTATCGACATCTACTACCGTTATGGTTATTTTATTTATTGCTGTTATTTCAATAAGCACTTTTTCGTGGGGTGTAATTGAAAACAAGAGTGAAAAAGATTTCGAAAATTTTGAAACTGTATCAAATACAAATTTAATTAAGGCAGATAAAATTGTACCTTTAGTTGTCGGTTCTACCTTGTTTAGCGATGAAGTTAAAAACACTATTACTGAGAATGACGGTTTCGTTCGATTTGAAACAACTCCTAGTGAAACGCTCTTGAAAATTGTGGCCGGCTGGAATGACACCTTGACTCTAGGTATAGAAAAAGTGGAAATCGGAGCGCTAAACAATAACCCATTTTTTGTGATTAAAACGTCTTCTAGAGAAGTTGGCTTAGCTTCCATGTTGCAACTCGAAAGAGTAATACCGAAAGAACTTAAAAGTCTATACGCCGTGACCGAAAGCTCTCGCTTTTCAAGTAGAAAAATGAATAATCATGATATTAGAGTTTTGGGGGATCAAAACTCCAGCGAGTTGGTCTATATGATAAGAAGTGACGGTCTTATTTTGATTGCTAAAAACAACGATGATTTGGCCGCTATCTTTGACCGGGCCAAATGATGCTATACTTTTCGCATATGGTAGATAATTCACAATACAAAGAACGGCTCGAGACAATGCTCGCCGAATTAACTGAAGAATTAAAAACACTAGGAATTCATAACCCAGAGATACCTGAAGATTGGGAAGCATTACCAGCTGATGTAAACGTATCGGAAGCTGACCCTAATGTTGGGGCCGATCGAGTGGAAGACTGGGAAGAGCGGCGGGCTACTTTAGCCGAACTCGAAACTCGTTTTAATAATTTAAGACGAGCTATTAAAAAAATTGAAGCTGGTACATTTGGAGTTTGTGAAATAGGAGGAGAAGAAATTGAAGCTGACCGCATGGATGCCAACCCCGCCGCCCGCACTTGCAAAGCTCACATTAATAACGAAGCGGATTTGCCTCGCGTATAAAAACTATGGCCGTTGCTCAGGTATTTGGTGCTCAACCAGATGTGCTTGGTGCTACGATTGTAACTATTGAAGCAGACCTCTCGCGAGGTCTGCATTCTTTTTCTATTGTTGGTTTAGCTAGCAAGGCCGTAGAGGAAGCGCGCGACCGCACTAACAGTGCCATCAAAAATTCTGGCTTTGGTGCGCCCAAGAGTAAAAATCAAAAAATAATAGTTTCTTTAGCACCAGCGGATATTAAGAAAGAGGGGCCGCTTTTTGATTTACCAATTGCAATTGCTTATCTAATTTCGGCCGGCGAAATTCAAGCCGATGTTTCCAAAAAAATATTTCTAGGTGAGCTAGCCCTTGATGGTACTTTGCGGGGAGTACGAGGAGTACTACCGATTGCTCGTAAAGCCAAGCAAGCTGGTTTTGCTGAAGTAGTTGTACCTAAAGAAAATGCCGACGAAGCAGCTTTGATAGATGGTATTACTATTACCCCCGTCAACACTCTTTTGGACGTGGTTAAACATATTGATATTGCTAGAGAGGATGCGGCTTTTATATTGGCCCACCCGACGCAAAGAGTAACTGAAGATTGGGAAGATACTCTGATTCGACTAGAAGACATTCGTGGCCAAGAAAGTGCTAAGCGTGGATTGGTTATAGCTGCCGCTGGTCGGCACAATGTCTTAATGGTCGGCCCGCCTGGTACCGGCAAAACTATGCTAGCCAGAGCCTTCCAAAGTATTTTGCCACCACTCTCAACCGAGGATGCCCTCACGGTCAGCAGTATTCACTCATATGCCGGTACTCTAAATGATACGGTTTCTAGTAAGCCACCGTTTCGCGCTCCCCACCACACCGCCAGTCATACCAGCCTCGTGGGTGGTGGTGCTATTCCCAAGCCGGGCGAAGTGACGCTGGCTCATAAAGGAGTATTGTTCTTGGATGAGTTTCCGGAGTTTGAACGTCGTTCTATTGATGCTTTGCGTCAGCCCTTGGAAGACCGAGTGGTGTCCATTTCGCGGGTGCAAGGTTCAGCTATCTTTCCGGCTGACTTTGTTTTGATAGCCGCTATGAATCCTTATCGTGGCAGTGAAGACGGTACCACCGACTACGCGGCGGCCATGATGGACGCGTATAAGGGAAAAGTATCGGGACCAATTTTAGATAGAATTGATTTGTGGCTAGAGGTTCCTCATGTGCCGTACGACACTTTGACGGAAAAAAGAGATAGCAAAAAAGTCAGTGGCGAAACAAAGCTAGCTAGGGAGCAGATTAAAAAGGCGCGCGAGCTAGCGCTCGCGCGCCTAAAAACCCGACCCGTCTCCACCAACGCCGAAATGTCAGCGCGAGACATCGAGGAGTGCATCCATCTTTCTAGTGAGGTTCAAGACTTATTAAAAGTTAGCAGTGCCAAACTAAATCTTTCTCCCCGTTCGTATCATCGTCTGATTAAAGTCTCCTGCACGATCGCAGATTTAGATGACTCAGAAGAAATAAAAGTCGAACATGTCCTCGAGGCTTTGCAGTACCGGGTTAAGATCTAAATCTGCGATTTTCTTTACTAGCCCTTTTTCAGAATACCCCGAGCGTCAGCTCGGGGGTGAATGAAACAAATAAAAAGTAAGCACGGTAGCGCTTTCCCTAGCTAGCAAACCACCCCTGGTTCTGTGCATATAGCACAGGGGGTTTACTGCGATTGTTACCGAGGGTAACATATAAAGATGAGCGACGGTGGTGAGAAAGCGTGGGACACTTTTGCAAGACTCGTTGAGGTTTTATGTAAATGAAACGAAACAAAAAATCCAACGAGTGGATAGCGTCGGTACGACGGACACAAATGCAGAAAAGAAAACCTGGTTCGCTTTAGCGATTTTCTTTACAAATCCCCACAAATGTATAGACTGCGAAATATAAAGGGTTTAAATATGACTATGAAATACTCTAAAAAAGAAGCTGGTAATATAATTTATAACACTTTAATAGTGGTGGCTTTATTCGCTATTGCTTATTTCTGGTACGCCAAGCAACCCGAACCATCTTTGACTGAAATGAATGAAGATGAACAAATAGAAGGTGTGGTTACCGAGGAAAATCAAAACTCACCTGAAGGTAACGAAGTTTTTTCTAATATTAATAACTTGGTTACAAAAAGCGTTGGAACATCAGAAAAAGAAACGACTGAGCAAGAACCAGTACCGTCCCCCTTAAATAGTATTATGTTGGCGGAAACAGACAGTGGAAACTTCGCCACCATAACCTACGCTAATCTCACTCAGCCCGGCTACATTGCTATCTATAAAGTAAACAGCAACAGCGAAACAGTACCAATTGGTCATACTGATTTATTACCGGCCAGTATAATCAGCAACCTTAAAATTGAACTCGGCACAGTGACAGCCGAGAAACAAACCATCGTAGCGGTACTACACCAAGATGATGGTGACGGTCTATTTGAATTTCCAGAATCTGACTCCTATTTAAAGAACGGCGGGTTTATAGTAAGCGACGTTGATGTCGTCGAGATACCGGCTGAACGAGAAGCCAAGAATCTAAAAGACCAAGTTGATAGATATTTGGAAAATAATTTTTCAAACTAACAATAAGGAGCGTATTTTATAAGTTCCAAGGGCGGCCCTTGAGTGGGTTTCTAGCTTAAAATTAGATGAAGAGCGAGGAGTCTAGGAATTTTTAGAAGAAGTCGTAGTTACCTACGATGACTGATAAAAATTCCGTAACGACAAAACTATTTGCTAATTTTAAGTTAGAAAGGGTTGGTCTAGTAACCCATTTTAAGATAAATAGCAAGGCGCGCAAGGAAAATAATACGAGCCGTACATGACGTACGGTGAGTATTATTTTACCGACGGGCAACGATGCTATTTACTTAAAATGGGTTACTAGCTCCGCGGACTTCAAAGTGAAGGTGTGACCCTGTCGACTTACCAGTACTACCTACATAACCAATCACTTCTCCTTGAGCTACATAAGCTCCGACTCCAACAGCATTACTTGAATTGTGAGCATAAAGTGTTTGGGTGCCATTACCGTGCTTGATGACTACATAATTACCATAACCACCATTCCAACCTGAACTCTTAGAAACAATCACTTCACCAGCGGCCGCTGCTCTAATAGCCGTACCGTTAGGAGCCCCTAGGTCAACACCATTATGACCGTGTATGCCTTGAGTACGGCGAGACCCCGGTAGTGGGTGAGAGAATGAGCCGCTAGAACTAACGTTGCCACTAACTGAAGTTGGCTTGGCGGCGCTGGCGGTTTTAGGAGCACTTTTTACTTCACCATTTGGAATTACCACCGTATCACCAACCGAAATATCATCAGCTGAAGCCAGCTGATTGTAGGAAAGAATTTCTTCCACATCACCTTGATACTTTTTAGCGATGGTAGACACTGTTTCACCCTCCTTGACTACGTGCCTAACTCCATTGATAGGTAGAATGACCAAGGTTTGACCAGGTTGAATAACGCCATTTTTAATATCATTGGCCCAATAAATAGTATTGACTGATACACCAAACATTTCGGCAATTTGGGAGGCCGTGTCTCCCGATTGCACTACGTAAACACTAATCTCATCAGAGGTTAGGCTTTTATCTACATCATCAGGACCAGCGATACCATTGGAAATAAGGGAGCCATCATCTGCCAATACCTCACCACCGCCAATAGCCGCTTGCGGATCACTGTGGAGAGCTGCACTTAAAACTGGTGCTTCGTAAGCAGTAATACTTTTTAAGATTATTTCTTCTTGAGCTTCGGCTTGCTTCCAGAAAGAGAAGAGGGAATTAAAAACACCCGCATGAACTGATACGGGTATAGCCACGAGCAGAAACACGGAAATAAATTCCGCCAGGTGAAAACGTAAAACGCTTTTATGTATATTCTGAGCTATAGACTTTGTATATGAGGGCTCAGAGTCTTGGTTTGAGGGTTTAATACTTTTGTAGTTAGGCCACGCCGCCATTCATCCGTTTACAGTATATTGCTTCCGAAACAAAAAGAGGACTGACAGTCCTCATGAGACTTATACCTTTTTTGGGTATAGCATCAATCATACAAAACCAGTGGGGTGGGTCAATCTTGCCAAGCCACAGTTTCCCCAGTCTACCGTTTGACGTGTGGCGTGGCTCAGATAAGCCACCAAAAACCATTGACTTAGAAACTTACTGTGTTAGAATTTAATGACATGCGAACGATTGCATACACAACCGAAAACGACCGAAAAAACCCTTTTGTGATGGGTCTTTCTATCGTATTCGGTAACCTTAATATGTGTAGGCAATATGTTTTGACTTCGTAAACTCTATTTACTTTGTGAAATCTAAACAGCTTGCCTTCCGGCAAGCTGTTTCGTTCTTTGGCACAGACAATGTGCACTAAAATCAACGCTCTTTGACAATTAGGAAGGAAATCCAAATGACCAAATATCTCAACGAAGATCTGGTGTTTATTGTTGAACTCATGAATGACCGGTCCCGTCGATTGGCTGCTTATGCACTTAGCATGGTGCTATTAGGCGCAGCGCTCACCATTCTTATTCCTTATGGGATAAGTATGTCGGTGCAAGGAATTACCGACAAATCACTACAACTACTTGTAATTGGTGGGGCGGTGTTTGTCGGTCTTGAAATCACTGCCATTATATTTGGTTGGGTACGCCAACATGTACGGGAGCGTTTCTTTCAGGAGGCGTTCTGGGTTGTTCCCCAAGATATCATCCGTCGCTATTACGAAAGACCACTAGGTATGCTCACGAGTAAAAACTCTGGCATCGACGGGGGTGGGGTAGAAAGTCTTCGGCAAAAGGTACGGAGCATTATCCATGGGTATATCTTCTCGATTATCCCTGGTTACGGTTTGGCTATCTTCGGTCTAATGGTTTGCTTTGTAGCTCATCCAGCAATTGGTACCGCGGCCACTCTTTATGCAATAGCCGACCTCAAAGTTGGTGCATATGTGAATGCCCGAGTACAAAAAATGAAGATACCAATTATCGACGACTTCAAAAAATGGGACCGCCGGATGATTGAGTGGACGCACTCTGTTGATCATGTCAAAAGTCACGGCGTCGAAACGAAAATCCTTCAACAAGTAGAGGGGGAGATTCAAGACGCACTCAAGGCTGATGACTACGTTTGGCGAGTCTACTTTAATCGTCTGCTTATCTTCAGGAGACTAGGCAGACTGGTGTTTGCTGGCATACTCTACAGCGCCACTATTTACCTTTCGTTCCAAAACCAAATATCTATCACGGGCACTGTTATGATTTTGTTCTCGTTTGAGCGGGTGCGCGGGGAGCTTGGCAGTATTATCGACCAACAACGTGAGGTGCAGTTTCACCTTGCGGGAATTGGAAAGTACCGCCGGGTTCTAAAGGAACCAGTAGCATTTCTCTACAATGAAGGAGAAGCTTTTGTTGGCGACACAATTGGTGTCAAATACGAAAAAGTATCACTCACTGTCCCTGAAGAAACGGGTGAGCGTCTCATACTGAGAGATATATCGTTTTCAGTTGCACCTGGTGAAAGGGTTGGTGTGGTTGGTCCCAGTGGGGCTGGTAAATCACAGCTCATGAAACTCTTAGTACGAGCCATTGATCCCGATAAAGGCCGAGTGTGTATTAACCAGTATGATTTGCGAGAGCTGAGTTCAGAAACCTATCTGCGCTACGTTGGTGTCATCATGCAAAAGAGTGAGCCGTTTGAAGACACCGTCTTGGGTAATCTTATGTTTGGGGTATCACACCTTGAACAACTTGAGACGGCTTCGCAATCAGACCTTGAAAATCGCGGTTGGGAGGCACTCAAAAAAGCTGGACTTGATTTTGGAAATGAGCTCACTAATGGGCTTTACACCAATATCGGGTACAAAGGTTTGCGTCTATCTGGTGGTCAACAACAAAGACTCCAGATTGCAGCGGCACATTTCAAGATGGCATACCATGAAAGCGAGCGCCCTCGGCTTATCATCGCTGATGAACCAACAGCCTCGCTTGATTCTATGTCGGAACTTACTGTTATGCGTCACCTCAATGAATCACTACCAACTGGCACAACCATGCTGATGGTGGCTCATCGTCTGTCGACCGTTGCCAACCTTGATCGGATTATATTCGTAAGACCACTTGAAGAGTGTCCAATTGGTGTAAAACAAGTGACAACACACGAATCACTCTCTGAACTCTATGATGCTGACGCGCTGTTTAGGCAGATGGCTGACGCCCAAGGGTTTGTACCAAGAGAGTATGATCGGTTGCGGACGTAACAAATGGGTGGGCGGCGAAGCTGTCCATCCAAACTTCCTAATTCTAGGAAATAACTAATTGACCCCGGCACGCACGCGCGCCGGGGTTTTCTTATTTTTTATACATATTAAGGTGCATGCTATAGTGTTCTCGCATGACGTATCTCGAAGGATTAAACCCACCCCAAAAAGAAGCCGTGGAAACGACGGAAGGACCGCTTTTGGTCTTAGCGGGGGCCGGCTCAGGCAAGACCCGAGTGATTACTTTTCGAATTCTCAATCTGATTGAAAAAGGAGTAGCCCCGCACAACATCCTTGCAGTCACCTTCACCAACAAAGCGGCTAAAGAGATGCGCGAACGAGTACACGCTTTAATCAATGAACATTTTGGTGCCGCTCGCGCTGGGTTTGACTCATCTCCCGTGGTCACCACCTTCCATGCCCTTGGTGTGCGCATCATTCGCGAACATCACGCCGCCTTAGATTTGCGCCGGCACTTTGTAATTTATGACCGTAGTGACCAAGTGAAAGCGGTTAAGACCGGTTTGGAAAAAGCCGGTTACAGTCCTAAACAATTCGAGCCTCGGAAAATTCTGTCCATTATTTCACGCGCCAAAGGCGACGCACTCTCGCGGGGTGAGTACATGGAAAGTGCCCGCGGTTACGTCGAGCGCGTAGCGGGAGAAATTTGGGAACATTATGAAAAAACCCTTAAGGAAGAACACGCCTTGGATTTTGATGATCTACTCCTCAAAACGCTTAATCTACTCAAAACTCATCCGGAAATTCTCAAACAATACCGAGAACGGTTTAAGTACATTCATATCGATGAGTACCAAGACACCAACCGCGTGCAGTATGAAATCGCCCGCTTGCTAGTAAACGAGCAAGAAAATATTTGTGTGGTGGGGGACGTGGACCAGAATATTTATTCTTGGCGTGGCGCCGATATTAAAAATATCTTGCAGTTTGAAAAACATTACCCCAACGCTAAAACTATTTTCTTGGAAGAAAATTATCGTTCTACTCAAACCATCATCGCAGCCAGCAATGATATCATCAAGAAAAATATCAACCGACCAGAAAAAAATGTTTTTACTAAAAACCACGAAGGGGAACTGATTTCAGTTTACGCCGCCATGAGCGGGAGCGAGGAAGCAGAATATGTGGCGCTCAAAGCCAAATCGCTTATTAATGATGGCGCCAGCCCCTCAAGTATTGCCGTCTTGTACCGGACCAACTTTCAGTCCCGTGCGCTGGAGGAGGCCTTCTTAAATTACGGTGTGGCTTATCAACTCCTAGGTACCAAATTCTTTGAGCGACGCGAAGTGAAAGACACTCTTTCGTATTTACGCTTGGCTCTTAACCCAGGAAGTACCGCTGACTTAGCGCGAATTGTGAACGTACCGACGCGGGGGATTGGCAAAGTGACGCTACTAAAAATGATTGAAGGTAAGCGGAGTGAAATTAAAGGCGCTACTTTAGTTAAAGTGGAAGGCTTTGACATAATGATGATGGATATAGCCGAAGTAGCTAAAACCAAACCACTCCATGAAACCATTAAATTCATTATGAAGCGCACGGGGCTGGAAGAAGATTTACGTCGTGGTGGCGAAGAAGGACTTGAACGGCTCGAGAACTTACGCGAACTCGTGACGCTTGCCACTCGCTACAACGAATACGAACCTGAAGAAGCGGTGGAACGATTTATGGAAGATGCTGCTTTGCAAAGCGATCAAGACGAACTCAAAGACAAAGAAGAGCAAGACGCGGTGCGACTCATGACTATCCACGCCTCAAAAGGTCTGGAGTTTCCGTATGTGTTTATCACCGGCCTCGAAGAGGGATTGTTCCCCCATGAACGACTTGATAGTGAAAAAACCGACCATGAGGAAGAACGACGTCTTTTCTACGTGGCTTTGACTCGAGCAGAGAAAAAAGTGTGGCTCACTTTCGCCCATATGCGTACCATCTTTGGTAGTCAACGCATCAACGTGCCATCACAATTTATTTCCGATATCAGTGACGACTTGATGGAGTCAGACAACCCCGGAGGGGGAGGTGAAAGCGGGTACGAGACAACGGTCTGGTTGGATTAATATAAATATTTTGTATAAGGATTACTTGCGTACCCATATATAGTGTCGTAGGCTTGCCTATACATATATATGAATGAGGGTAAATTTCAACACAAAAAGAGTTTAGGGCAACATTTTTTAACCAGTGACGTCGTGCCACGGTGGATGTGTGATGCCGGCAGCGTAGCTGCCGGCGACTTGGTGTTTGAAATTGGCCCTGGTTCTGGGGTACTGACTAAAGAAATACTAGCTAGGGGGGCGAAGGTGATTGCGTTGGAAGCTGATCAGCGGGCAATTGAAATACTACAGGTGGAGTTTGCGGAGCAAATTGCCTCCGGCAATTTGCTCCTTCACCACGGCGACGCCCGCCAGCTCAATCTCACTGATTTAGGTCTAAAAAACGGCCAATATAAAGTGATTTCTAACATTCCCTACTACCTTTCTGGCCATCTGTTTCGCACCCTCTTAGAGTCAGACTGCCAGCCCACCAATCTCGTTTTCTTAGTCCAAAAAGAAGTAGCGGAGCGGATTGCTAAAGATCCTAAAGAATCTCTACTGTCTTTGTCCGTCAAAGTATTTGGCAATCCGAAATACATCAAAACCGTCAGTCGTGGCCACTTTACGCCATCTCCTGCCATTGATTCGGCGATTATTTTGGTCTCTAGCATCAGTCAACAAAATTTCGCTGATTTGGAAAAACCACTTTTTTTCAATCTTATTCATCTTGGTTTTGCTGCCAGGCGTAAACAATTACTTGGTAATTTAAGTGGCCAATATTTTCGAACTGAACTTATTAACATCTTTTCCACACTAGGTTTACCGCTTGATGTTCGCGCTGAGGATTTGACGCTCGATAAATGGCTAACTTTAGCAAAGTCTATTTCAATCCACAGGCAGTCCACTGGCCCAAGCTAGTGCATACATTTTTATACACAGACTTACACACAGGATTGTGCACATCTTAAAATAAGACCAAGTTACATTGCTATACTACTGGTATACATATGTTATTAAGCCGAGAAATGCTAGTGGCGCTTGGTGTCGGAATTATCTTAGTAACCGGCGCTTTCTATGTGGGAGCCAGTGATGAAACTGTGGAAGGTGATATTACAGTAGTAGCTAAACCCCCGGAAAGAACTTACATAGCCCCTCAAGATTCTGACGGGGATGGTATTAGTGACTGGGCTGAAGAACTTCTCAATGATCGAGAAGCCATCAGTGAAGAACTTGGTCCAGAAGAACCATACGTCCCACCTTCGACCCTAACCCAAAAGTTCAGTGTAAAATTCTTCCAAGATTATTTATACAGTAAAGGCTTTGGCGGCTATGACACTGAAACTAAGGAGGAGCTAGCCAAAAAAGCCGTCGAGGTCTTAGGTAACGAAGCTCGTGATAATGTTTACACCATTGATGATATTGTCATCGGTCTTGATGATTCACCAGCTGCCTTTCATCAATACGGTAATCGAATTGCTGAAATCATAATTGAAAGTAGCCAACCAACTAAAAACAACGTGGCCGAAATGGATATTTTAGAGCAGGCGATGGAAACCAAAAACCAAGCTAAGTTGGTTGAACTAGATCCGATTATTGAAGCCTACCGGCAATACTTTGAACAAACCAAACTCGTCCCTGTCCCGCCGAGCTTAGTCCAGCAACACATCGATTTGGTAAACGTATATAATGCTATTTTGAATGATTTACTGGCTATGCGAGTGGTGTTTGAAGATCCGCTCTTGGCTTTGTTACGAGTAAAACGATACCCGGATGATGTAGGGGGTATGGTCTACGTGTACTACAACATCGACCGGGTTTTACGACGAGAAGGAATTACTTACGGGGATGACGAGCCTGGTGCGTTATTCCAAGGAGTTGGAGTGCTAAGAGAAATGATTCAGAAAAATTAAAGATGACAACATACTTCTATAACAACATAGGTAAGTATCTACTACTAGGACTAATAGCGGCAGTTATGACTCTAGCCCCTTTCAGTCCCACTTTTCAATATCAAAAAGCCGAAGCCAACGGTGGTGGCTTTGCAACCGAAATTACTCAAATCGCAAATAATGTTTTACTTGGGGCCGGCAACGCTATTAACTCTGTGACAGCCTGGGCAGCCAATTTGCTTCAACTTAAAGAGTTTGCACTCGACGGTTTTGCTTGGTACGCCATTAACATCATCTTAGAAGAGATGATCAGAAGCGTTACCGCCTGGGTTAATGCCGGCTTCCCGGCCGGCGGACCCGCTTTTGTGCGCGACCTCAAAGGCTTTCTTTTAAATATCGCCGACGGTATTGCGGGAGACTTCATTATCAATAACACCAACCTTGGTTTCATGTGTAGCCCGTTCCAACTCGATATTCAATTTGCGTTAACGGGACAGTATTTGGCCAACCGAGATGGCGGGCTCGGTTATCAACCCCAATGTCGTATTTCCAGTATTCTTCAAAATATTAAAAACTTTACCGTCAATGTAAATGGCCAAGTGGACCTTGATGCTGCTTACGACAGCACCACTTTTGCGGCTGGTGGCTGGGCGTGGTGGATGGGGGCAACTGAGGTACAGGAAAACAACGTCTTTGGTGCTTACGCCAAAGCTCAAGCCGCCCTCAATGTAGCTCTACGAAATGCCAAGGGAGAGGAAATAAAATTACTAGAATTTGGTCAGGGTTTTTTATCTAGAAAAGAGTGTGACGCTAATGGTAAAAATTGCCAAATCGTCACTCCGGGGCAAGTTATTGAGACACAACTCAATAAAGCTCTAGCTGGTGGACAAGAAAGACTCACTGTAGCGGACGAAATAAATGAATTAATCGGAGCCCTGCTTGGCCAGCTCGTTAAGCACGTACTTGGTGGCGTTGGTTTGTTTAACTCAACCACCCAACCTTTCCAAGATCCAAATACCGGTACTACTTACAATTCATTAATTGATTCGTTGTCTAATAGCACAGCTTTTGCGGGTTATGCCTATGGAGGCACAGCCGGCGGAGCCGCCATGGGAGAAGCCCAAACATATCTAGCTCTCCAAGACCGAATAATCCAAGCGATTGATAATGAGGAAGCATATTTAAACTATGCTATAGCAACTTATCCGGGAGAGATATCCGTCTCCTCGCTGCCAACTACTCTTATAAATGCGAGGGCTTCCGCTGTAGCTGAAAAGACTAGAGTAAATGGAATTATTACTCAGATACAATCCCTCCAAAATTCTCTCGCCTCTATTTCAGACTCCGTCCAGCAACAAACTACCATGACTCAAATCAGCACCTTGGCCGCTCAGTTACCAACCGCTTCGCAAACTGCCCAAATCAGTCAGACTCTACAAACTCAACTTATTCCAGTCATTCAATCATTCCGCATCACTATCGACGCCGACATTGTGGCTGCCGGCGGTACCCCAAACAACAATATTCCAACAGCTACCGTTCCGACGGTTAATGTTTCAGCCAGCCCCAATCCAACTAGCTTTGGTAATAGCACGACTGTTACTTGGACAGTCTCAGGAGCCAATAGTTGTACCAAAACAGCTGGCTGGTCCGGTTCGGCTAATTCAGCTGGTGGTTCAAGTACCTACGGCCCGATTACGGCTGCCACGACTACCCTTGGTGTAAGCTGTAACAACCAAGTAGGCACAACCACTAAAACTATAACCGTCACGGCTTCTTAAATATGAAATGGCTTGATCTATTTAAAAATAAAAAATATAGACTGGCTTTTACCGCGGCAATTGTAGTTTTAGTAATTCCGAATTTTGTTTTTGCCTACGGTATTCTTGATTTTGGAGTATTGATACTTTCACTCTTTGCTCGTCTAACTGGTTGGGCTGGTATTCTCCTCAATCTAGCCATTATGGAACTGGTGTTTAATATGGGTAATATTCTTAACTCCAGTATTGGTGATTCAGTAGAAAATGCCTGGTCTGTCATCAGGGACATAATGAATCTGCTTTTTATCTTTAGTTTAATTTATATTGGCTTTCAGACTATTCTAGATTTAGGAAACCCTCGTCAATTGCTCCCTAAACTGATTGTTGCCGCCCTCTTAATCAACTTCAGTCTATTCTTTACCAAGTTTGTGGTGGACATATCTAATGTAGCGGCGGTGGAAATATATACTACTGTTGGTTTTGTACCTGAGAGTCTATTAGGAGCAGCTAATCCAGACCCCAAAGCCGCCGAAGACGCTCTAGTGAACATCGGCGTATCTGGTGCCTATATGCAAGCTATGGGTCTAAAAGATTTGATTTCTCCCCAAAACAACCAAACCAACAACGCCAACTTGTCATATTCAAAAAAATTAGAGGCGGCTTGTACAGCTAAAGATGATGACGCTTCAGACTGTGACGTCACTATTCTTGTTTACTTCTTGGCTTCAATTATTTTCTTCTTGATAGCGGCCTATGCTTTTGCTATCGGTGCCTATATGCTCCTGTGGCGTTTTATTGTATTGATTATTTTAATGATTCTTTCACCATTCATGTTTGTCGGAATGATTTTTCCGAAGGCCCAAAAATATCAATCTCGTTGGTGGAACACTTTTCTTAATGCTGCCTTCTTTGCCCCGGCGTACATGCTCACCTTATATATTGGTTATGCCATTGCGAGCAAGGTTAACGTCTTCACCCCTGGTAGTGGAATGTTCGATGCTGTCGCCGGCCAGTATGCTTCAGTGGACTTAATTCTGAACTTCGCCATTGTTTGTGGCTTTCTCCTTATGGCCGTAGCCGTTGGTAAAGAAATGAGCAGCCAAGGTGGTAAAGGCGTACTTAGTGTGATGGATAATGTCCGTCGTCGCGGACAGAGGGCGCTATACCGAACAAGCGGTTTTGCCGCTGGCGCAGCCTTGGGGGCTGGGGCGGCTGGTATGCGTAATACTGTCGGAGCTAAAGCTTACCAGACGGCTAACGCTGAAAATGAAAAAGGACAACGATTGGCACTACAAGCTCAGGGTGCCGGTATTGGAGCTTGGGCTGCCAGACAAAGATTGGCTTGGGCTAAACGGCAATCTGAATCTAGTTATGATGCACGTCAGCTAATGGGTAAGGATGCTCAAAAGAATTTTGGTACTGGCAAGAAAGGTGGGTACGATAAAAGCATATCTGACCGTAAGAAAGCCGAAGAGTCACGCTCAAAACTTTACGGTCAGAATGATAGCCAAGTCTATGCAGATTATGGGGTTGAGGCTCAACATACTAAGTATAAAGATTTGGGTGATACTGTAGGACGACTACGTAAAGAGATAGCGTCATCAAGCAGTGCCAGTGAACGAAGAGCAAAAACTAAGGAATTGGGACAAATTATTGCCCAGCAAAAAGCGATGGAAAAGGGAACACTCATAAATAATAAGTATGCGGGTACTTATGATCAATTTAAAGCTGCCCAAAGAAGTGAAGGTAAAGCGATTGATATATCAGAAGATCAATATAATAAGAACAAACAAAGGCTGGTTGAACAGGTCAAAAAATATGCTGATGCACGCAAACAAGAGCAAGGCTATGGTGCACGTCAATACGCTGGAAACCTCAAGAATCGTTACACTGGAGGACCCTTATCTAAAACCTTTGGTTGGTTCTATGATGACCCAATCGCTCGTAAAGCAGCCGCTAAAGAAATTACGAAGAAAAATACCGCTAAGAGTAGTGGTCAAAAAATTGAAGATATTGTTAAAGAACTACAGAAAGAAGAGGGTGGCAGCAGCACTCCACCAGCAGCTGGGACAGCTACTACCTAATCTAAAAGACTATGGAATCAAATTCATCAAACACCATCAATCGAAAATACAGCTTGGGTACACTACCTGAAGAAATTCAGTTTATTTTCAATAACGAAATGATAACTAATAGTGTGTTAGCCATGAAAGAACTTCATACTCTCAGCGGTGAGCAGGTAGCTAATCTTGAAAATGAAATTGCCTTAACATTGTTAGGACTTGAATTTGTTTCGAGCTTTGAGTCGCGAGCAAAAACAGCGACGGCCATGACTGATGAGAGATTGGGGGATTTACTAGAAGATGCAGCTGGCATGCTGTTTACACCTGATATCATGGCTTTACTTAATGAAATGGAAACAGCCGCTAAAAAAAGCAGAGAAGTTACAGCCACTAGCATCAAAGAAACTTTAGAAAGTACGTCTACCCCACAACCAGGCATTACCGTAAACCCCCCAGAACCAATCGTACCAAGTGATAAAGTAGCAACTTTACGCGACCTACAGGAACGTCCAAAGAAAGAAATTCCGACCGGCAAAATGGTTGGTTTGGCTAAAGAAGAAACTGAGTCAGCTGTAAAGGGAATGCGTACCATGCGTGGTGATATTAATCGCTTGCGTGGCCCCGAAAATGAAACCAGTGATGGCTCCAATTTTACCAAACCATTCCGCGGCAACTAACCCCAACCACATTAAATTTTAAACTAGTCTGACTAGTTTATTATTCAAGTTGTTTTTCTTCTTCCTTCCATTTTTCATTCATGCCTAAAATTACATCTCGTGCATAACTTTTTAAAAATTTTGGTGTCATTATTTCACTTATTAAAGAGTTCGTAGATAAAATCGGTGAGACTTCTCTTTGATTCACATAATCACCAAGGCTTGAAAACTTGTATTTAATTGCCCATTCCCAAGCATCATCAAAATTATTACTCGCTGCTGGTAGACCACCGTTCGGAAAAAGCTCAAATGTGTTTTTAACCATTATATATATAGCTACATATCTTAGATATTCATCATCTTCTACAGTCCTTGACCTATAAGCTCCTTGAAATAAACTTCCTTTTTCTTGGTATTTTACATTAGTGTAGTTGGTCATACTTTGACCTAGTCTTTTCATAAACAAAGTAACACCTCCTTCATGAGATTCTCGCAACAATAAGTGAAAATGGTTTGGCATCAAAGTATATGCTAATACATCTACTATCTGTTCTCTCTCTAGCCAATGTTTAGGACGTTCAAATGTACTATTAGTGTTTTTTTCAAAAAACCAATCATTGTTAAAGTTAGCATCATTCAATAGAAATAACATTTTTACAAAGCGCCAATAATCACTGGTATCACGTACTATGTTTAGCCCACGAGCCCCGCGCTTAATGATATGTAGATATGAACCAACACAGTAGGGTTGTACTCTCATATATAAAATTTATTTTAAACTATTTAAACTAGTCTGACTAGTTTAAATTAACTAAAAATCGTATCAACGTACTCAACGCAACTACATAGACAAATCGCGTATAATACAGTCATGCGTTTTGAAGTTCCTCAGTTTATTGAAATCGAAGACAAGATTTTTGGCCCGCTAACTTGGCGTCAATTTGTCTACCTAGCCGGTGGCGCCGGTTTTGCAGTGGTGGTTTTCTTTCTTCTACCGTTTGTCTTTTTTGTTTTCTTGGCTATTCCGGTGGGGGCTTTAGCGGCGGCCTTGGCTTTTTACCCGATCAATAATCGTCCTTTCTCAGTTTTTTTAGAATCCGCTTACCGTTATTTCAAAGGTAGTCGGTTATACTTATGGAAGAGGCGAGCTCTGGAAATTACACCCAAAAGGGTTTCGTCCGAAACTAATTATCTTCCACCCTTAAGCGAACAAAAATACGCCCAACCGCAAAACCAGGGAAAATTAAGTTCTTTATCACGACAATTGGAATTAAACGCCTTACAAAAAAAGGAATAATTTATGGCCGTTACTAACTCAGCAACTCAAAACTTCGTACCAATCCGTGATATTCGTGACGGAGTAGTAATTATGAAAAATGGCCAAATGGCCATGGTACTTCTAGCTACCTCTATCAACTTTGCTCTTAAGTCTTCTGATGAACAGCGGGCCATTTTGCGGCAATTCCAAGCTTTTCTTAACACTCTTGATTTTTCACTTCAATATTATGTTCAGTCCCGGCGACTAAATATTCAACCATACTTAGAACTTCTACAATCACGCGAACCCGCCCAAGATAATGACCTGATGAAAATCCAACTTCGGGAGTACATGGAGTTTGTACGTTCGTTTACCGCCGAAGTAGATATCATGACTAAAAACTTCTTTATTGTTATCCCTTATACTCCATCCGGACTAGATCTAACTGATGGTTTTTCCGGTGGTATATCTAAAATCCTCAAGCGCAAACAAGAAGCCATGTCGACCAGCAAATTCGAGGAGGAAAAGACTCAGCTAGACCAAAGGGTGTCCGTGGTGGAGCAGGGGATGGCGCGGATTGGTATCAGAACTGTGCCGCTCGGAAACGAAGAATTAGTTGAACTGTATTATCATATATTTAACCCGGACGAAGTTAATAGTAAGCCGCCAGAGCAATCGCTCTAGCCTTTCAATATGGGAATATTTGATTTTATAAAACCAAAAGCAATACCAGAGGGTAGCACCGCGGAAAATATTAAGGCGATGCAGTCGGCTTTAATGACTCTTGAGGATGTTATTGCTCCTTCTGCTATTAGCATCAGTCCGAAAAACATTAATGTAAGCGGCAAATTGATGAGAATTTTCTTCGTGGTGGCCTATCCACGCTACCTTAACGACGGTTGGTTGGAACCGGTTTTAAACCTCGAAAGAGAAATGGACGTGAGTATCACTATTCACCCCATCAACACCGCTGATACGCTTAAGAAATTTCAAAAGAAAGTAGCCGAGGTACAAAGTCAAATAAATACCCGAGCTGAAAAGGGAATGGTGCGCGACCCTAAGCTCGAAGCAGCCTACAACAACCTAGAAGACCTACGTGACAAACTCCAGCAAGCAGAGGAAAAATTATTTGACGTCGGATTGTATATTTCTATCTACGGCAATTCTGAAAAAGAACTCAACGACACCGAATCAGAAATAAAAGGTATTTTGGATTCACGGTTGATCTACACCAAACCAGCTCTTTTCCAACAAGAACAGGGTTTCAAAAGTATTATGCCGACTCTGACTGATGAGTTGCAGGTATGGAATAAATTTAATTCTTCTCCACTATCAAGTTTCTTTCCTTTTACATCCTTCGACCTAACTGCCGACACCGGCATTCTCTACGGTGTAAATAGACACAACTCCTCTTTAGTACTCTTTGATAGATTTTCGCTTACCAACTACAACTCCGTTACCTTCGCGACTTCTGGTTCTGGTAAATCGTACTCTATCAAGCTCGAAATTCTGCGATCCTTAATGTTTGGAACGGAAGTGATTGTTATCGACCCCGAGCGTGAGTACGAATATCTGGCAGAAGCGACCGGTGGCCGTTTCTTCAACATCTCCTTATCTTCACCAAACACTATTAATCCTTTTGACTTACCACCTTCGGAGGCTGATGAGAGTCCGCTGGATGTGCTGCGAACTCATATTATTGAACTGATTGGTCTCTTTCGTCTTATCCTCGGTGGCCTAAGCCCAGAAGAAGAAACGGTAATTGATGAAGCTTTGCGTGAGACCTACGCCTTAAAAGATATTACCGGTGACGCTGATTATGCTGGTCTAGAGCCACCGCTTTTATCAGATTTTGAAATGGTGTTGGCTGGCATGGAAGGTAGTGCTTCGCTTATCAATCGTTTGCAAAAATACACTTCCGGTACTTGGTCAGGTTTTATGAATAAGCCCACCAATATTGATATCAACCAAAAATTCATTGTCTTCTCTTTGCGAGACATGGAAGACGAACTCAAGACGGCGGCCATGTACATTATTACCAATCACATTTGGGGAGCGATCCGAAGGCGATTAGCTAAACGTCTTTTGGTAATTGATGAAGCTTGGTGGATGATGAAAAGTGAGGATACAGCCTCATTCCTCTTTATGTTGGCTAAACGTGGTCGTAAATACTACCTCGGTATGGCCACCATTACTCAAGATGTGGAAGACTTCTTACGCAGTCCCTACGGTGTACCGATGATTACCAATTCCAGCCTACAATTTTTGATGAAACAATCACCAACCGCCATCGACACTGTTCAATCAACTTTCAATCTAACTGACGAAGAGAAGTTTCTTCTTCTGGAATCAGGAGTGGGTGAAGGTATTTTCTTTGCTGGTATGAAGCACGTGGCCATTAAAGTCATTGCTTCCTATACCGAAGATCAGATCATCACGTCTGATCCATCGCAAATTCTCCAAATCCGTAAAGCTCGTGAAGAATTAGAGGCTACCGGGGGATGATAGAATAAAACTATGGCAAAGACGGCTCAAAAAATTACCCCCACATCTGAACTAAACGTGGACAGTTTATATGCTAATTCTCGTATTAGTAATGTTAATAAAACCTACCAAGTAGCCAACACCAATTCAGTACCAAACATTAATCGAAGTCCTGATCCTAGATTTAGGGTTGAGAAAAAGTACCAAACTGCCAACGATAACAGACCACCTTCAAAAGACACGCGGAAAGTAAATAATAATCCTACTGGGAAGATTACAAATGAAAAAAGAGTGGCTAACCAGAGAAATAATAAAGTGGGGATTGTTAGAAATTTAGTGAGAGTAAATCCCGCTGTAAATTTAATATTGCAAAACCGAAGGGAAAGATTGACTGTGTCACTGACTGAAGAAGGAGTTGATAAAGCCAAAGTAAAAAGTCGGGCTCGTTGGTTGCTGGCTATTGGCTGGATAGTTTCTTTCCCGGTAGCGATTTTTAACGGTTTATTTATTTACCTATTTAATGCTTGGAACGAAGTACAAGATGGTGGTTTATGGGATATTGCCAAGTCGGCGGTTACTTTAAATTTAGATGAGGCTGTCATTAAAACTGGATATTATTTTAATTCAGACATGTTGATGGCGTTTATGGTAACGTGTTGGGCAATCGGATTTACATTAGCAGCAGCTTTCTTATTTGTAGCAGTTAAAGTACTCGCTGGGGCTGGGGCTGAAACCAAAAACACTTCAGTTAAAGAGGGTCTGGTTTTAGTGGCTTTAGTAGCAGCTTTCATACCAATGGCCAATGTCTGGCCGTGGACCAATAGCTTAATAAAGCACGTGGCAAAACACCCTGAATAACAACCATTTGAGCCTATTAACCCATGGTATTCTGTTGGTATATGAACATGCATGGCGTTTTAATACTTGTTGGTATATTTGTTTTTAGTGCATTACATAGCACTCCAGTTTTAGCCCAATTTAATGTTGATTTTGGCAGTATGTTTGGCGCTGGTAGCAGTCAACTTTCCCCAATCCCTTCTTTTGGAACAGTAGCGCCAGGAGTTGGGGGTCTATTTACACAATTATCTCTTATTGCCAATCCGAGCTACCCAGAACCATACGAAACCTTTACCATCGAACTAAGCGCCCCCGATGAAAATTACTCTGGTGCTATTATTAAATGGTATATAAATGACACGGAAGACTTAAATGCCCGCAATAAACGAGAGCACACACTCACGGCTGGTGCACTAGGGGAAAAAATGAATATAAGAGTAACTTTGGAAAAACAAGGTGGTGGGGTAAATGAAACTAGCTTGGTTATCACACCAGTTCAAATTGACGTGGTACTTGAAGCACCGACCATGGTACCGAGTTTTTACACCGGCCGAGCCTTACCTTCTAAAGGCAGTCAGGGGCGCGCCACAGCTGTGATACATACTGGCAGTAACCTTAATCGAGATAACCTTACTTACCGGTGGGAATTAAATGGGAATGTGCTCGAGGCTGGTGCAATTCGTGGCCTTGATTCGGTGTATTTTGATATGCCACTAAGTTTTGAAGCCTATCTGGATGTTACTATTTCACAAGCAGATAAAGTTATTGGGAGAAAAAGCATACGTATAGTGCCAGCCGAACCAGAAATATTATTTTATGAAGAAAACCCTTTACTGGGAGTTAATGGTGAGGCTTTCCTGCGTCAAAAAACTATTCTCGGTAATCAACTCACTATCAGGGGTGAACCTTATTACTTAAGCTCTTATAAGAATAACCCAAAATACTTGGTCGAGTGGTCATTGGGCAACCGAAGAACTACAACTTCCAATACGGCCGAACCAAACGTTATAACTTTAAGAAGTGACGGTACTACCAGCCAAGGTAACGTAACTCTCAGGTTAGCTGACTTATCAAAATTATCTGAAACTACTAGCAACACCTTTTTCTTAAAATTTGGTTTTTAAATAATTATGAAAATCTCTAATCTATTGTTATCTCTCCTCATAGTAGCGGCTTTCTCCTTTATTTCGTTTATTGGCACTGCTGAGGCTAGTTGTTGGCTTAATCCAAATGGTGGCGGTGGTCAAAACTGCACCTACTCTCTTAAATACGTACCGATGATTGACCTACCGGGTGTAACTAACCCAAATAGTTCAACCTCTTTTGCTTCTTATGCCAGTGCTCTTTACTCGGTGGCGATTGTAGTAGCTGCTTTACTGGCCGTCATTCGTTTAGTGATAGCAGGCGCTAAGTACATGATGACTGATGTGGTCAGTGGCAAAGGCCAAGCTATCAACGACATAAAAGGTAGCTTGCTCGGACTATTAATAATTATTTCCGCCTTTGTGATTCTAAACACCATCAATCCTAACCTCACTAAAATCTCTATTGTGGGAGTAATACCAAACACTAGTGTTAGTGGCGATGGTATGTCGGGCTTAATTTGGACTGGTGGAAATACTAATGTAACCACTCCTGGCTCTTCAGGTGCCCAGGACATACAAGGTCAACTTTCGTCATGTAGTAATTTGGTAATGCTACCAGATGGATCACGCTGTTGTAATGATACAAACTCTTGTCCAGCCACAAACACCCCAAATAACACACCGTTTGTTGGATTTAATGCATCAAAAATATATACAACCCAAGAAGTAGCGGCTCTTTTGCAGGCTAATCAATCTGTTAATTTTGTTGATCTTGGTCCGTTTTTTGCACCACCAACACAAACGCAAATTGATACTTACTGTTCACAAGCAGCTCTAGCTCGCAATACAACTGTTGCCTCGAGTTTTGTTATACAGCAAAACGCCGCTTATAACGGTATAAGAGTCGTCCAACCACGACCAATTTGTATTTTAAATTAGTATGAAAAAAATTCTTCTCATCACCTTGGCCATTGTCCTCATACTTGTTGGAGGAATTTGGCTGTATTTGCTTTTATTTGGAGCTCCCGAATCTAGCCAAGAATTTTTTGCTGATCTTGGTTTTGGCTCCGCTACTGCTCCGACGGAATTCACCAATGATTCTGTGCCTAATGATTTTGCTCCAGTCGCATTAGAAACTGGCATAGATACTAAAAAAGCTCTTAACCTTCTAACGTTACGCCCGGTAGCCGGAGCCGTCATAGTGGGTACAAGCACTGATAAACAAACGGTACGTTACGTGGAGCGAGGCACTGGACAAATATATGAGATTGACTTAGCTGCTAATAAAGAAACCCTACTATCTGATACGACCTTTGCCCAAGCCACTAAAGCCACTTGGTCAAATAACGGTACCTCAGTAGTAATAGAATCAGGTAGCCCCACCAGTGAGCAAGTACAGCTTCTTACTTGGGAAAAAGACAGTAACGCAAGTAGTACCAACCAAGAGGGGCAATTTACCGCCAGCGAAATAGCCCCCGATGCTTATGCTTTTGCCTTTTCAAATGACAACAAAAACCTCTATTATTTAAGGTCTGATAGAGACGGTTCACTTGGCTATTCTTATTCACTAGCCACCAATAAACCTACTCTGACTTTCTCTCTACCATTTATTGCTCCAGCTGTAGAGTGGACTAAAATACCGTTGGTATACAACCGCCCGGGTGAAAAACAGGCTGGCTATGCTTATCGCCTAGTAAGTGGGGAATTGGAATCAGCTGGAGCTGGCGGTGAAGCTTTAGTGGCTAAAGCCTTTTATGATAAAGGAGTAGTATTGAGTAAAGTTGTCGATGGTTTACTTAGAGGAGCTTACGTTGGTAGCGATAATTTTGATCTGGCTATTCCAGCCATTCCCGAAAAGTGTGTGTCGGGTACTACCGATGAACAAAAAATGTATTGTAGCTACCCGATTGAACAAAGCGGTAATCTGCCAACCGACTGGTATAAAGGAACTGCTAAACTACAAGACTATCTCTGGTCAATTGATTTAGCGGAAAGTAGCCCGAGTAGAGGCACAGCCCTTTTGATTTCTGATTTAACCAATGAGTCAGGGCAAAATATTGACGCTACCGACATGAGTACAGACTACACTCATACCCGCTTGCTTTTTAGAGATAAATACACCCACTCCCTTTGGATGTACGACACCACTCTTAGAAACAAGTAATAATGAGCGCAAGCGATTATATTCTTGTTTCGTTCCGAATCTGCCCCTTTTCCTAGGGCAGATTCCTGGAACTTTTTACATTATGGTGAGCGTTGGATTTCCTTGTTCCAGAGATTTCACCACAAGGGCATTTCCGTTTATATAGTCGCACATACGTGCTCCTTATAAACTAGGTTGCATTAGGGAAGCGAATCGGGAACCAGGCTTAAAATCAATGAGCGCCAGCGACTATGATTTAAAGCCGATCCGTTAGTCATTTTCCTTCCTAGAAAATGACGAGGATCAGGAGAATATAGTCAGCTTCGCCTCGTTATTCTTGTTTGTGTCTTCGAACAATAAACTCCTGGCCGATGGACATAATATTGCTAATAGTGAAATAGAGAGCAATAGCTGCTGAAATAGTGTAGGCAAACACAAAAATGATAACTGGCATTACGTAGCGCATTTGCACTTGCATACTGCGAGCAAAATCATCTTTAAAATTAGGGGCCGCTCCGGCCTCTTTTGGGGCTGAGACCGGTACGGCCAAGCGAGCGTGAATAAACTGGGTGATGCCCGCTAGAGCCGCTAAGGGTAGGCTACGAGCGGCAATATCAATAAAACCCAAAAATGACATGCTGATAGTGGTGGGATTCGGGATAAACGAATAAAGAAGGTCAATATTTATGGCTGGCAAAGGAACCCCACCACCACGAGCTACGGAAAAATAGAGCGAAATAATAACGGGAATTTGAATAAATAGTAAAATAATACTAGCAAAAGGATTAATGCCAGCTTTGCGATACAATTCCATCATTGCTTTGGCTTGTTCTTCTCTTTTATCTTTGAATTTTTCTTTAAGAGTCTTCAGTTCTGGCTCAATTAAACGCATGCCGTGCTGAGTTTTGACAGCTTTGATAGAAAGGGGAAGTAGAAGTGACTTAACCACAATGGTAATAAGAATAATGGCCATCCCTACATCGCCACCGGGGACGATATCAATAAAAAACACCAAGCCGTTGTAGATTGGGTCAAAGAAAAAAGTATGCCAAATTGTGCTCCACATAAAGTGGGCTTATTCTAACGTGATTTATCAATTACTCCAACCAATTTTGACAACTCCACGTAAATATCTTCTGGGGTAGTTTCTAAAATTGATTTTTTAACCATGAAAATAAAAACCCCGCTTTGATTAGTTAGAATGTCTTTAAGTTGGTGATAGAGTTGGCGGCGCAGGCGGTTGCGGCCAACGGCAGTTTTAACAACCTTTTTAGGTACCACCACCGCTACTTTAAGGGTAGGGTGTGGGGTATAGATAAATTGTAGGTTGGGGCTGTGTTTTCGGGCGCCCTTACTAAAAAAACCCTCAAATTCAGCACGGTTGAGTCGGTTAGTTTTTTTAAACATAACTTATAATAGCCTAGCATACCAACTAGGTGGGCTGTTAGAGATATAAAACCTCTATATTTAGGAGTTTACCGCTAGTTTAGCTCGACCTTTCTGGCGACGCTTCTTAAGAATAGCAGCACCAGCTTTAGTAGCACTACGAACAAGAAAGCCGTGAGTGGTGGCTCGTTTTCGTTTCTTTGGTTGATAGGTTCGCTTCGGCATAAATAAATCGTGTATTAGTGCCGCACATAATACATGTTTTTAATAATTTATCAACATATTTAAATTTTAATTATCCTTTTTTTCTACACAGCTTATTCACACCTTGACACGAATTTGTCTTTTAAAAGCCCGTATTTTAAAAAATGGTTTACAGTTATACACAGGGGGGTATAATGCTTCTTAACTTACTGAAAGTTTATTTTGGCTATGAATCAAATCTCACAAACATCGAATCAGAACAGTATCGTTCGAACTGAACAATTAGATGTTAAAAAATTATGGGATGACGCTTTAGTTAAAATTGAACTTTCTATTACTCCAGCTAACTTTAAAACTTGGTTTCGAGATACTCATATTGTTGCCTTAGAAGATGGCACTATCACTTTAGGTGTGCCAAGTGTATTTGTTCGAGATTGGTTGTCTGATAAATTTCAATCAATGATTTTAAAAGTTCTTCGCGAACTAACTCCCTACGTCAGAAGTATTGAATACGCCGTAGTTCAAAGGAGTGACCGTAAACCAGAAACCAGTAAAAACCAAACGGTTAATGCGGCTCTACCACTTGAAGAGTATTACATTAATAAGTCTGACAATTTAAATCCTAAATATAGTTTTGATACTTTTATTGTAGGTTCATTTAATGCCCTACCACACGCCGCTGCTAAAACCGTCACCGAAAAACCCGGCATAGCTTATAACCCACTATTTATTTACGGAAAAACTGGTTACGGTAAAACTCATCTTATCCAAGCAGTTGGAAATTCTCTAAAGAAAAAGGGGAAAAAAGTTTTCTATGTAACTAGTGAACGTTTTACGGTTGATTATTTTAACTCTTTACAAAATGGATCCGCTAATAATTTTAAAGATAAATATCGTCAATATGATGTTCTTATTATGGATGATGTTCAATTTTTAGCTGATAAAGAAAAAACTCAAGAAGAGCTCTTTCATTTATTTAATGCTTTACATGATAATAATAAACAAATTGTCTTTTCCAGTGATCAACACCCAGCTTTATTAAATGGCTTAGAAGAACGCCTACAATCACGTTTTGCTCAAGGTATGATTGTCGATATACCAGCCCCTGATTTGGAGTCTAGGGTAGCCATTTTACGAGCTAAAGCGGCTCAAAATAGTATTACTTTGTCGGAAGATGTTATTAAGCATTTAGCTAATACTATAGAAGGTAATATTAGAGAGTTAGAAGGAGCTCTTAATACTATTATGTGTCAGTCTCAACTTCTTGGAAGAACTCTTTCTTTAGATGAAGTAAAACAAATTATTAAAAATAGCACTCGACCTCGTCGTTCACTAGCGGTAGCAGATGTGGTTGATAAAGTCGCTCGATATTTTGATATTGACCCCGCTAGTATTTATGAAAAGACTCGTCGTAAGGAAGTAGTAAAACCACGACAATTAATAATGTATATTCTCCGAGAAGATTTTGCTGTTTCATACCCTGCTATTGGTCAAAAATTAGGTGGGAGGGATCACACCACTGTTATTCACTCTTGTGAAAAAATTCGTAATGACTTAAAAGGTAATTCTGAATTAGAAGAAGAAATCACTCAAGTGCGACTTTTACTAAAATAAATTATTAGTTTTTGTCGTGCTTGGTGGGTGTGGGTAAGTACGTTAGTAAACAGTAGGTAAGTACTTATAAAAACTTTTATTTCTTCCTTTAAGTACTTAATAACTATTAAAAAAATCTTAGTTATTAACATAATTACTTTTACTTAAAAGTTATTAACATAATTTATAAATATAAACTTTAATAACTCAGGCATTAATCAACATAAATTAAATTAATAAAAACTTTATTTATAGCTCTTAAATACACTTTTCCACACTATCAACAGGGTTACTAATAAGAAAGAGTAAGAAAAATTAATTATAAAAATATGCACATTGAACTAGATAGAATTAAACTGCAACAGGCTCTGGAGTTGGTTAGTAGAGTTAGTACTAAACATATAACCCTACCAGTTCTTCAATGTGTTTTATTAGATATTAAAAAAAATAACCTTACTCTAAAGACCACTAATTTAGAAATTAGTATTGAATCTAAAATTTTAATTGAAAATAACGAAGAGTTTTTAATGGCGATACCAGCTGCTACTTTACTCCAAACAATTACTCTTTTAGATGATGTAAAAGTAAATCTTCATCAAGAAGGAGATATATTAATAGTAGAAGGTAAAAAAGCAAAGACAAATATTAAAACTTTTGCTTTTGATGAATTTCCAACCATTCATAAACTTTCAGAAAAAGGTCAAGTATTAAATAGTAAGCTTTTTTCCGTAGGTATTAAAACAGCCGCATTTGCTTGTTCACAATCATCTATTAAACCAGAATTAGGAAGTATTAATATTTTTCAAAAAAAAGAACATAGTCTTACTTTTGTGGCCACTGATTCTTTTCGGTTGATGGAAAAGACTGTTCCTCAAAAAGGAGTAATATTAAATGATTCAATCCTAATACCACAAAAAAATGCTTTAGAGTTGGCAAGAGTTTGTGATATAGATGAATCTAATCCACTTCTTCAAGTTAATGAAAATCAATGTGCTCTATCTTTTAATGATGATTTATATATTACTTCACGTTTAACTAGCGGCTCATTTCCTGATTATGAACAAATTATTCCTAAAGAATATGTCTCTCACGTTACTATTTTAAAACAAGATCTTATTCAAGCCTTTAAAAGATCATCAATCTTCTTAAATAAATTTCAACAAGTGAATCTTCATATTAGTGAAAACGATTTAACAATATCGGCTAACAATGGGGAAGTTGGAACTACTACCGAATCAATTAGAGCCACTACCGAAGGAGAAGACTTAACTTTAAGTTTTAATCAACGTTATATAAGTGATTGTTTATCGCATTTTAATGATGATAGTATTATTCTTCATTTTGCTGGTATTGGTCGACCATTAGTTATTACTGGGGTAAATGATACTAGTACCAGATATTTAGTAATGCCTATGAATAGGAATTAGGCTTAAAAATAATGAGCGTAAGCGATTATTTTTTTAAGCCGTTCCATTAGTCATTTTCCTTCCTAGAAAATGACGAGGAACAATAAATTTATACGATCACCATAATCTATCAACTTGAGGAAGTTTAAACCTTTTTCAAAATAAAATATTTAAAATGAAACCCCGCGGTCAAGGCATTAAAAAATTATCAAGTTTATTTGATAAATATAAAAATACTTTAATTGCCCCTGAACTAACTGTTATTAATGCTTTTCTTGAGGTGGTTGATGATTTGTATGGTTGGAATATACCAAAAAATTACGTTGCTTTTAATACAAAAAATAAAATTATTTCTCTAAAAACCAGTGGGGCTTTAGTAAGTGAAATAAAATTACATAAAAAAGAAATATTAAGTCATTTAAAAGGCCGTTTAGGAGAAAAAAGCGCTCCTAAAGATATTATCTAATTTCTCTCTGAATTACGACGACGGTTATTATTTGAGTCATCCTCGTCTACAGATGTTTCTTCTGTAGTTGAAGCTATAGCCCCTAAGAGTTGATTTTTCCATAATGACACAGGGTATTCCCATAATTGATACTGACCATCTGAAGCGGGATTATTTGGATATGGTCCCTGTGGATTATTTTTATCAACATAGTGCAAAATTGAGTGAGCGCTAGCTATAGTATTTCCTAAATCAATCTGGTTATTTTCATTGTCACCTCCGTTAATAATAGAATTAAACCAAACACCTCGTAAAATAGGCTTTAAATCAGAAGGAAGGGGGGTTGGTTGAGTAAAAGACTCGTCTTCGATCTTAGGAAGAGCCACATCCATAAATTCTCTCCACATGGGAGTAATGATTAAACCAGATATTTTTTTAGCCATGGAACGATTGTCATTGTTACCAGCCCAAGCTCCCACCACTAGATTTGGGGTGTAGCCTACTATCCAAGCATCACGATAATCATTAGTGGTACCGGTTTTAGCAGCTACGTCTCTATTTCCGAAGTAAAGAAGTGAATTAGAACCATAAAGAGGAGTTCTTGCTACGTTATCAGATAGAATTTCAGAAATTTGTAAAGCTACTTGTTTATCTAAAACTTGTTGACTATTTGGTTTAAATTCTTCTACCAACTCACCATCCCGATCTTCAATTCGAAGAATACTAATAACATCATTACGAACTCCTTCGTTAGCAAACACACCATAGGCGTTAGTTAATTCTAGAAGTTTTACTTCACCACCCCCGAGAACTAAAGTTAATCCATATCGGTCGGGGTCTGTCAGAGTACTTAATCCCGCATCTCGGGCAAACTTAAGTGTGTCTCTTACTCCCGCCAAGTATAAAGTTTTAACAGCAGGAATATTTAATGATTGAGCCAATGCATTTTTCATCGTAATTGGCCCTCGGAATTTATCATCGTAATTACTCGGGGTGTAACAACCGTCGTCAGATGTAAATTGATCGGGCCGACACGTAGTGGAGAATTGAGTTTGTAAGTCAAACAGGATAGTTTCTGGGGTGTATCCCTTTGTAAAAGCGGTGGCGTAGACAAACGGTTTAAAGGAAGAACCAGGTTGTCTATCGGCTAAACCGATATTAAAGTTTCCGTCGATTTCTTCATCAAAATAATCCCGTGAACCAACCATTGTTAGTAGTTCACCATTCTTAGGGTTTATAGCCATCAAAGAAGCATTTTCAGCGTTAAAAGCATCTTTATTATATAAAGCCTTCTCTTTAACTATTCGTTCTGCTTCTTCCTGCAGCTCATAATCAAGAGTGGTAATTACCCTAAAGCCTCGCTCAGAAAGTGATTCCTCCCCGTAGCGCTTAGCTAATTGCTCGCGAATATACATCACAAAATGGGGTGCACGAATACCCGTTGCTGCTGGGGGCAGAAAATTAACCTCTTCAGCTACGGCGGCATTGTACTCTTCAGCATTTATAAAACCTAACTCCAACATATTACTTAGAACTCTATCTTTCCTCCCCTTTAACAATTCATAATTATTACCGTAAGGTGAGTAACGAGTTGGGGCTTGCGGTAGAGCGGCTAAGTAAGCCGCTTCCGCCAAAGTGACATCACTAGCTGATTTACCAAAAAAAGATTGACTAGCTTCTTCAACACCATAAATAGTTCCACCGTATGGAGATTCGTTTAAATAGTGAGATAAAATCTGTTCCTTGGTTAATTCTTGCTCAAGTTTAAGAGCTAAAATAGCTTCTTTTATCTTTCTGGTGATAGTTTTCTCTTGCACTAGAATAGAATTTTTAATCACTTGCTGGGTAATAGTTGAACCACCTTGGCCACTGAAAAGTCCACCACCCTTTAGATTAGTAATGGCTGCCCGCACAATCGCTAACGGACGGACACCCATGTGTTCAAAAAAAGTATCATCTTCGATAGCTACTGTGGCGTTCTTGATATGGTGAGATATTTCATCATAGGGAAGAATAGTTCGCTTTACGTCTTGGTGTAGATCGTAAAGAAGAATCTCACCAGTCCGGTCGTAAATTTTAGTTGATTGCAGAATGCGGCGCTGTTCAAAAGAAGCTAAATCGGGTATTTCTATAGTTGAGACGTATAAAAAAAGCAATCCGGTAGCCACCAAACCAACTACAAAGAAAGCAATAATCCCGTCGATTACGAAATCCTTGAGGTGATATTTAAACCATTTTTTTGTAAATTTTTTCACAGTGATATAAGCAAAAGTCTATATTGCAATATTAGCATGGGCCTTGTCTATACCGACAGTATATGTTGTGTGGTAGAGTTATTTCTATATGAATCCCGTTAGAGACCAGAGAGTTAATTCATTGTCTGTTTTTACTATTCTGATCAAGTTTGTTAATGGTATTATTTTAAATACCGAACGGAAGCGTTTGTATATGAATAAAATAAACTATCCAGTCGAATATTTATCAGAAACTAATTACAGAGAAGTGTTGTGTAGAACAAACGCTTCCTGTCTCTAACGGGATGAAATTAAGCGAGGAATTGCAGGAACGAGGTTTTATTCACCAACATACCGGAGAATCACTTAGTGAAATAATCGATGGTGAAAAAAGAACTGTCTATCATGGCATAGATCCCTCGGCAGACTCGGCTCATGCGGGAAACATGGTGATTTGGATGTTGTTGCGCCATCTTACTAACGCTGGACACAAAGTTATCTTTTTAGTTGGTGGTGGCACCGGCATGATTGGCGATCCGAAACCTGATGCAGAACGTACTCTAAATGACCATGAAACTATCGAAGCCAACGTTGGAAAGATTAGACAACAGGCTCAGGAACTAATTGGTGGTGATTCTAATATTGAGTTTGTTAACAATGCAGACTGGCTAAAGGAACAAAATTTAATTGCTTTTTTACGCGATATTGGAAAACACTTTACAGTCAACGAGCTTATAAAAAAAGATGCAATTGCCACCCGCTTAGAAAATGAAACCGGCTTGTCTTACACCGAATTCGCCTACCCACTACTACAAGGCTTTGACTATCTAACTTTATTTAAAGAAAAAAGATGCACTCTTCAAGTAGGGGGTTCAGACCAGTGGGGTAATATTGTGGCTGGGGTAGATTTAATTCGCAGAAAAGAACAGGGTGTAGCTCACGCCATCACTGTACCGCTCGTAGTAGATAAGGCGACTGGTAAAAAATTTGGCAAAAGTGAGGGTAATGCGATTTGGCTTGACCCTGAGAAAACTTCACCGTATCAATTTTATCAATTTTGGTTTAATACTTCTGACGAGAGTGTAATTGATTATCTTAAAATATTTACCTTTTTAAGTCTTGAAGAAATTGCTGAAATTGCTAGAGAGTTTGATCAGAATCCAGGTGAGAGAAATGCTCAGAAGAGATTGGCTTATGAAGTGACAAAATTTGTGCACGGGAAAGATATAACTGAATCAGTTACAAAAGTTTCAGAAATACTTTTTGTTGGTGGAGACGTGTCAATATTAAATACATCAGAGCAAAAAATCCTACTGGATAATGCTCCAGGGTATGAAATTAAAGATGAAAGAGATATTTTAGAATTGTTAGTCAATTCTAAACTGGCCACCAGTAAAAGAGAAGCAAGAACATTTGTCGAAAGTGGTGCGATTACCTTAAATAATCAAAAAGTTAATTCTGTTGATATTCCGGTCGGTTTTTTAGCTGGAGATTTGATTCCATTACGAAGAGGTAAAAAACAATTTGTAATCTTACATAAGTTGTAGAAAAAGCGCCTTCAAGACGGATCGACCTAAATTATAGTCGCTAGCGCTACGGTCGTTCTCGACTTAGTAGCGAATATTGTGTTTGTCGATTGTTGGGTTGGTGTGATCCTAGAGCTCCCTTGGGAGGGGAGCTCTAACGGATCGACCTAAATTATATTCGCTAGCGCTACGGTCGTTCTCGACTTAGTAGCGAATATTGTGTTTGTCGATTGTTGGGTTGGTGTGATCCTAGAGCTCCCTTGGGAGGGGAGCTCTAACGGATCGACCTAAATTATAGTCGTTACACTCCTTAATTTAGGTCACATCGCATCCTGATCATCAAACGAGTCGTAGTCAGCGTCGTCAACATCGTCTTCTGGTGCATCACCAAATTCATCAAGTTCCTCTTCTGCTTCTTTAACTTCATCTATTTCTTCCCTGTCTTCATCTTCGGTTTTTTCTTTGTCTATTACCGCAAGAGGGTCAACTTCACTTTCATCATCATCCAAATCATCACCATCAGTGAGTTCATCAAGTACGTCATCATTTAAAGATGTTTCTTCATCATCCTCTTCTTCTAATTCGTCATCATTTATTGCTGTGTGAAAAAAGATCATATAAAATTACTTAACATTACTCATTGGCATACTTTGTACCAAAGACTGGAGAATCGCGCAATAGGATAATTCGTCTTTAAGAAACTCTCTAAAGTCTCGCGTCTGAATAAAATATACAAATTTCGGGCGAAAAACAAGCTGGAGTCCGAGGCATATCGGGATATGTTGAAGACGAAGTGTGAGACAGTCTGGGAGACTGTAGCAAAACTTGGTGAGGTGAATACCTAAACCAACCAAATGTCCACCAAGTGGACAGCTTCTGTTAAGAAGGTTTTGCAGCCTCCATCAGTAGATTTTTGCAGACGAGCCAGTTTTTAGGTTATATTTTATGTTGAGACTTTAGATAGTTTCATATTAAATTGACCGATAGTGAGCTAGGCAAGTCACTGACACTGCGATCGCGTCATATTCATCATCAAGAGCTAAGTCAGGAGTGTTTAAAACTAGGCGTTTTATCATATCAATCACAGCTTTTTTATCACTCTTCCCATAACCAGTGACTGCCACTTTAATTTCCTGCGGGCCATATTCGTACACTAAACAACCAGCTTCTTTAGCTAGGAAAAGTAACACTCCCCGCATCTGGGCTACTCCAATAGCAGTCTTAATATTCTTATTAAAAAAAATAGTTTCCAAAGCCACAGCATCGGGTTGGTATTTATCAAGCAGTTCTTTAAAGGCTCTTCCAGCCAGGTGGATTCGGTCTGATAATTCTGTATTTTTGTCAGTCAATATACAATCAGAAAAAATCAACTTTTCTTGTCCGTTTTCTTTTTCTACCACCGCTACTCCCAGCCGGTCGTAGCCAGGGTCGATACCTAAGACTTTCATACCTCAATAGTACAGTATTTTTTCTTACCCCCGAAGTTTAAAAGTCGAGAAGCCGTATAGGTATCAAACTTTCACCAGAAGAGTAAAACCGGATGAGATACGAGTCTATTAAATAAATCACGAGGAGTGGTACAAGTCGTACCGTAACGAGTGGTTTATGCAAATAGACAAAGTAGGTCGCCGGTTTTACTCTTCTGGGGTGTCGGCGGTAGTGAAGACATCCGTAACATCATCATTATCTTCTAACTTTTCAATAAATTCAGCCAACTTTTCGCCTGTATCGTCGTCAATTTCCATCGGGGTGTTGGGTAAGTAGCCATCAGCATTTTTAGTGAAGGCCCAGGCAGCACTACCGGGGGTGCCCAACTCTAAACCAGCTTTAGTAAAGATATGACGAATTTCTGGCGCTGTCCGGTTGTTATTATCGGTTACCACTTTTATTAACACCGCTACTCCACCCGGCCCATAACCCTCAAACATTATTTCTTCCAAAGCAGCCCCGCCAGCAGCGCCTCCTTTAGCAATCGCGCGTTCAATATTTTCTTTTGGCATTGAGTCTTTTTTAGCCCGATCAACCGCTGCAATGACATTAGCGGCACTGACATTGCCACCAGCTTTGCGAGATTCCATCGCAATTAAGGCCGCATGTTTAGAAAAAATCTTACTCTTTTGAGCGTCGGTAGCCGCTTTCTTGTGCTTAATTTTACTCCATTTATTATGTCCTGACATAGATATTTTTTATTTAAATTTACAATATTCTACTAGTTTTTTTGAATATGACTATAGGCCTCTGGACTCGCGATGCGACCGCGGGGGGTACGTTCGAGAAGACCGAGACGAATAAGATAGGGTTCGATCACGTCTTCAATCGTCGACATTTCTTCACCAGTAGCAGCGGCAATGGTATTAAGGCCCACCGGCCCACCGTTAAACTTTTCAATAATTACTTCTAAGACAGCGCGGTCGGGCGAACTCAAGCCCAATTCGTCTACACCAAGTAATTCAAAAGTTCTGTTTACCACGTCACTATTAAGGGGTGTTTTTTCCAGTTGAGCCATGTCGCGGCAACGCTTTAAAAGATAGTTGGCGGTGCGGGGGGTGGCCCGACAGCGCATAGCAATGTCATCAATTACTATTGGCTCGACACCAACACTTAAAAGTTCGGCTGAACGACCAAGAATTTTGGCTATCTCTTCTTCCGAGTAAAACTCCAGACGAAAGGTCCCGCCCGAGAAACGAGAACGCAACGGAGCGGAAAGTAGGGAAATGCGAGTAGTGGCTGCCACCAAGGTAAATGGTGGGAGTTCTAATTGCACAGTGCGCGCTGACGGTCCTTTACCAATAATAATGTCCAACACTCCCGATTCCATTGCTGGGTAGAGAACTTCCTCGATGCTTTTACTCAAGCGATGGATTTCGTCGATGAACAGCACATCACCGGGTGAAAGGTTGGTGAGGATAGCCGCGAGGTCACCGACCCGCTCAATCGCTGGACCGGAAGTGGTGCGCATATTTGTACCCAACGTTTTAGAGATGAGGTGAGCGAGGGTGGTTTTACCCAGTCCCGGCGGGCCATAGAGAAGGACATGCTCAGCCGCGTGGCCGCGTTCGCGAGCCGCCGTTAGTAAAATACGAAGATTTTCCTTGGTTTTAGCTTGGCCTACATATTCTTCCCAAGTCTGGGGCCGGAGGGCTTGGTCGAGATTGCCGGCATTATCACGCGTTACAGGATTAGCTTTTTCCATAGCCACATTATAGCAACTTCTGATAAATAAAGGAGGTCGCTAAAAAAGTATTGACAAATATCTTAAGCGTGCTAAGATTAAGATCAATCAGTACCCCAATAGTGTTAGGGAAATGACACTAGAATTCTTTCGAAGGCAGCGCCCCTACTTTTGAAATAAGTCTTCCGTTCTATAAAATAAGACACAAAACGTCGATTATGGACGCGTTTTAATCTGTGTTCCAGAGTATAACTCTCTAAGTAACGCGAGTATGTTGCGAGGTTTTCCTGGTTCTCACCTTGAGTGAGGCGACTGGGAAATTGCCTTGGCGCGATATTCACTTTCTTTGCGGAAGTTTTACTTAGAGAGTTATCCGCTGGAGCCAAGCTGTTAATGAACTTAGGTTCGAATATAACACAACCAAAAAAGTAGACACATTGACAGCTTTAAAACTTTTGGCTTAAACTGCCAGGTACGTAACAACACTTTTCTGCTAATGGAATTTAATAAATATTTGAGCTGGCGTTCCACTCAACTAAAACAGCCTGGGAGGCTGTTTTAGACAATATGAGCTAAAAAACCATCAGCCTCATCGGCTGGTTTTTTCTTTTGAAGATCTCTATAAACGTCGATTACTCTAGTCAGTTCTTCAAAACTAGTTACACCACCGATAACTTTACTAGCGCCATCTTGTTGCATAGTTGGGATTCCTTGATGCTTTGCTGCTTCCTTAATGACATGTTCACGCGGATCGCGAATAATGGCGTCTTCCACCCTGGTGTCTACCTTAATAGCTTCATAAATACCCAAACGACCTTTGTAGCCGGTGTGCCCACAAATTTCACAGCCAGTAGCCTCATAGATTTCTAAAGGTTGTTTAATAGTTATGCCTGATGGGTGATCTTCAATTAATCTTTCGAGTATTAAAAATTCTTCATTGGTGGCTGCTCTGCCTTTTTTACAATGTTCACATAGCATTCTGACCAATCTTTGACCAAGAACTAAGTTTACTGCGTTACCAAGGGTACGATAATCAACCCCCAGGTCGATTAATCGGGCAAAAGCCGCCGCGGCGTTGTTGGTATGCAGAGTGGTAAACACCAAGTGGCCAGTCTGAGCGGCGTTGACGGCCGTTTCAGCCACTTCACGATCACGGATTTCACCAACCATAATTACATCTGGGTCTTGGCGAAGAATAGCCCGCAAGCCAGAGGCAAAAGTATAATCGTCTCCCACTTGAGTCTGAACGATATCATCGAGTTTGTACTCAACCGGATCTTCAATAGTAATAATTTTTACTTCCGGATTATGCACCACTTGCATAAAGGCGTAGAGAGCAGTAGTTTTACCTGAGCCAGTTGGTCCAGTAGTGATAATCATACCGTTGGGTCGTTTAAGTTCGGCTGAGACTACGGCTTGCAGTTGGTCATTAAGACCTAGGTTTTTAAGCTGAAAGGTAGAAATAGTTGGGTCCAAAAGACGCATTACCATTGACTCTCCTTCCGAACCAGGAATTACCGAAGAACGCACTTCGATTTCTTTTTCTCCCACATCAAAAGTAAAACGACCGTCTTGCGCTTCGTCATGCACATTTAGTTTTACTCCTGACAATAATTTAAGCCGCGATAGTAATTTTTTGTGCATCGTCTTCTCGATTTCAAACACATCTTGGAGTACGCCATCAAGCCGATAACGCATCCGAATTCCATTTTCTTCTGGCTCAATATGGATATCCGAAGCACCCAAGCCTAGAGCCCCTGCAAACATAGCGGCCAGTGTCTCTGATACCCGTCTAGCGTTATTAGAAGTACGAAGAGAAAGTATATATTCTGCCACTTGTTCTATAGAACGCAGCTTTTTAGTTAAGCGCTGGAATTCTACTTCAGAAATATCAAATACCCCCTTAGCTTCGGCTACTGATTGCTTCAAGTCCTTATAACGCGACCATGCGTGTTCTAAGCTAGAAACCGACGTCATAAAAACAGTTAGCTGATATTTCTCATTCAATCTTTTTATAATTTCTTTAGCTAGCTTGTCGTTGGGGTTACGTATCGCTACCGATAGCAGTTTATTTTTGACTTCAAAAACCACCAAGTTGGCTTCTCTCGCTTCCTGTTCATCAATTAAGTGTAGAGCTTCGGGATTGATAGCTACTCCCCGTAAATCCAGATATTGGTAGCCGTATTTAGCGGCCATGGTTTCGATAAGATTATCCTCTTCCTTACGATGAAGGAGACCCATCCTTTCTTGGTATTTTTCTTCATTAAACTTACGTGGCATACCATAATGGTAGCATGGGGGAAGAACACAATACGGCTAGGGAGTGATACAATGCGCATAAATTATGCTAACTATTAAAATTCAAAACCAAGTCGAAATGGAGGCGGTAGTGGCTCGGGTTTTGGAGACGGTTGACGTTAGCAGAAGTGCAGCGGTAGTAGCACTCCACGGCGAGTTGGGAGCTGGGAAAACCACTTTTGTGCAGATGGTAGCAAAAGCGATTGAAATAAATGAATCAGTCACTAGTCCGACTTTCGTCGTGATGAAACAGTATTCACTGGAAGATGCTAAAAATGGTATAGAACAATTAGTGCATATTGATGCCTACCGGATTGAGAATGAAAATGAAATGACGCCGCTCCACTTTTCAGAATTACTTGACACCAAGGGGGTACTCATTTGTATCGAGTGGGCAGAAAAAATAAACAAGCTACTACCCCAGAATTTGATTGATATAAAGATTGATATCACCGACCAAGAAGGAGGACGAGAAGTAATAATTCATGGCATCTAAAAAAACAACCACAAAGAAAACCAACCAAACTTTAGTGCTTTTGGATGCCCATGCTATTTTGCATCGCGCTTATCACGCCCTGCCTGATTTCGCTTCACCGAGTGGTGAACCAACCGGTGCCCTTTATGGCGTAGTGGCCATGTTGCTTAGGATTGTCGAAGAAATTAAACCAGACTACATGGTGGCTTGTTTTGATTTGCCTGAGCCAACCTTTCGTAAAGATGCTTATGACGGATACAAAGCGGGTCGAGCCAAGACCGAAGATTCTTTGGTAGCTCAAATAGAGCGATCACGAGATATTTTTAAAGCGTTTGGAATCAGGATATTTGAGTGCCCTGGTTTTGAAGCTGACGACATGCTGGGCACTATTGTTGAGCAGTGTAAGAGTAATGATGATTTAGATATTGTCATCGCTTCTGGAGATATGGATACTTTTCAACTTATTACCAAGAAGAAAGTGCAGGTGTACATGCAACGTAAAGGCTCAGAAATGGTGATGTACGACGAGAAAGGTATTAAAGAAAAATTTGGTTTCGGGCCACTTTTGACTATCGACTACAAAGGTATCCGTGGTGATACCTCTGATAATATTCCTGGTGTACCGGGGGTAGGGGAAACGAGTGCCCTTAAACTAGTTGGCACTTATGGTTCGATTGAAAAAATTTACGCCGCTATTAAAAAGGAGGGAGTTGAAAAAATAGCTACCAAAACCGGCGTGCAAAAACGATTTGTTCAACTCGTAGCCGATCACGCAGAAGAGGCCGAATTCTCCAAGATGTTGGCCACCATTAGGCGCGACGCCCCGATTAAATTTGAGTTACCCGATAAAACTTGGCGCGATAATTTAGACGTCGAAACAGTGTTTTCACTTTTTAGTGAACTTGGTTTTCGTACCCTAGCCAATCGGGTGCGAACCGTTTTTGATGTTCCCGAAGAATTGTCAATTGATCAAGCCAGCAGCGGGGTGACTGAAGATGAGGTAGTTAAAGCCAGTGTACTCTTGTGGCTTTTGGAAAGCGACCGCACTAACGCTTCGTATGATGACATTGTTGATTATGGCCGATCATATTTTGACACCACCGATTTTAAAGCCATCATTAAAAAGTTAGAAGCTAGGCTGAAAGAAGAAGGAACATTTTCTGTCTATAATAAAATAGAAGAACCACTTTTACCGGTTATCAAAAAACTCAACGCTACCGGAGTGATTCTAGACACCAAATATTTAAAGAAATTATCAACGACCCTACATAAGGAACTTAGTAAGTTAGAAACCAGTATCCATAAACTGGCTGGAGTTGATTTTAATATTAATTCTCCTAAACAAATGGGGGAGGTGCTCTATGACAAATTGGGTCTTAAACCAAAAAATCAAAAGAAAACTGCCGGCGGTCAACGCTCGACCCGCGAGAGTGAGCTTGAAAAAATGATTGATGATCACCCTATCATTAAAGACATTTTACGGTACCGTGAACTACAAAAACTGCTTTCTACTTATATAGATAACTTGCCAGAAATGGTGAGTAAGGACGGACGGTTACGGACTACTTTCATTCAGACCGGCGCCGCGACTGGTCGCATGGCTAGTCAAAATCCTGGCCTCCAAAACATCCCTGTCAAAAGTGAAGAAGGTAGAGCCATCCGCGGCGCCTTCGTCGCTGCCCCAGGCTACAAACTAGTAGCTATTGATTACTCGCAAATAGAATTACGAATCGCCGCTATTATGTCGGGTGATCAGAATATGGTGGAAATTTTTCGTCGGGGTGAGGACGTCCATACTGGTGTAGCGGTGCGCGTCTTTGGTGTTAATGCTGAAGATGTTACTCCCGATATGCGTCGTAAAGCCAAGGTTATTAACTTTGGTATTCTCTACGGTATGGGTGTGAATGCCTTGCGTGTCAACTTGGGGGAAGAAGCGACTCGCGCCGAAGCCCAAGAATTTCTCAATGCTTATTTTAATACCTTCACTAGATTGGCTGAGTATCTGGAAGAGACTCGTGAATACGCTCGCCAACATGGCTACACTGAAACCATGTTTGGTCGAAGGCGTTATTTCCCGGGAATTTCTTCCGGCGCGCCGTTCATTAGAGCCGCGGCTGAGCGGATGGCTATTAACGCTCCGATTCAAGGTACCGAAGGAGATATTCTACGGATTGCGATGATTGAAATTGATAAGTATCTTGTAAAAAATAAATTAGATGATGATGTCAAGATGTTACTACAAGTACATGATGAATTAGTATTTGAAATTAAGGAATCAAAGCTTAAAAAAATTATTCCGAAGTTAGTTGAGATAATGGAAAATGTATTTGAAGGCAAAGATACTAAAGGGGTGCCAATTTTGACTGATGTAAAAGTCGGTGACAATTGGAAGGACATGACTAAGTGGTTGAAATAGCAATGTATGTTAAAAGTCTTTTGTGGTAATGACATGGTGGGAGTGCGGGCGGCGGCTTTAGCCGCCGCCCAGGGATTTTCTGATTCTAATACCACTATCACAACTATCGAGGCTCAAGGTTATAGCACTGGTGTAATTATTGATGCCATAGGCGCTTCGTCACTATTTGGGGGAACAGAAATTTTTGTTATTGATACTCCGAGCGAAAATACCGAATTTGAAGAAGAAGTTAAAAGTCATTTAAAAGAGATGAGCGAATCAGTCAATACTTTTATTGTCATTGAAGGAGCGTTGTTGGCTGGACCAAAAAAGGAATACAATAAATATGCAGAAAGTTTAGAAGAATTTAAAGTAATGGCCACTGAACGCTTTAATACTTTTTCTATGGCCGATGCTTTGACAGACAAAGATAAAAGAAAACTCTGGCTGTTACTGCAAGAAGCTAAAGCGGCCGGTCTCTCTGAGGAAGAAATCATCGGTACACTGTGGTGGCAACTAAAGTCCCTACGGCTAGCCGCTACCACCAATTCTCCAAACGAAGCGGGCATGAAAGACTTTCCCTACAATAAAGCTAAACGATCACTAGCTAATTTTAAAGACGGTGAAATTGATGAATTATCCCGCTCTCTTTTAACTGTTTATCATGATGGTCACGGAGGAATACGAGACATAGATACAGCACTTGAGAAATGGATTATATCAATATAAAAAACGGCACTAGCCGGTTTTTATATTGGTATATAATTATTTGCCTACCTTTCTAAACACCAAGCATTGTCCGCCCTCCAGGGCTCGAACCTGGGACCATCTCCTTAAAAGGGAGCCGCTCTACCATCTGAGCTAAGGGCGGATATTAAATTGTATACTATCTCCTTAATCAAGGGGTAGAGAGTGTGGGACACTGTCTACGCTACCATCTGAGCTAAGGGCGGATATTAAATTGTATACTATCTCCTTAATCAAGGGGTAGAGAGTGTGGGACACTGTCTACGCTACCATCTGAGCTAAGGGGGTTACCTACAGATATCGTAAGTGTCGGAAACTATACCACGATGAAAATGCAAATCAATAGTTTTTCTTATAAAGGCAAGTCGTATGCGAAAGCACCCGCGCCAGTGATGAAGAGGGAAATAAAAGACCCCAGAAGAAGAAAATAAAAAAGTTTTGATGGTAGCAAAGGAGTTTTAATATAGCCTCGCAATATAATTAATTTTAGACACATTAATATACCTAACAGACAGGCGTACTGAGTGCCAAAACCAGCAATTATAAAACCCGCCAAAGCCAACTCACTAAAAGCCAAAAGCGCGGCCATAGTATTAGGAATAAAATTAATAAAATCTTTTAAAGCCATCGCTAATTCTTTTTGGTGGTTAAGATGTTTATAGCCAAGAGCAATTAACACCACGCCAACGGTAAACCGAAGTAGGAAATAGGCTAGTAATGACAGCCACATAGTGGGGAATGGATTCAACATACAAAAAAGTGTAGCATGTTGGCATCATTTAGCTATGGCCAACACATTTATAATTTTAGAGAATATTAGAAGTGCTCACAACGTCGGGGCCATTTTTCGGACGGCTGAGGGGGCGGGGGTGTCCAAAATATATATTGTGGGGTACACCCCCGCCCCCACCGATCGCTTTCTCCGAGAGCAGCCAGAGATTTTAAAGACCTCCCTTGGTGCTTATAAAATTGTCCCCTGGGAACAGTTTGCTAACGTTAAAGACATTCTTGAAAAACTTAAAAAAGATAACGTAGAAATAATTGCCGTTGAACAAAGTAAAGACAGCCTTACCTATAGCCAATACCAACCAAAGCTAGAGAGGGCGTTTATTTTTGGAAATGAAATTGATGGTGTGTCGGCGGCGGCGTTAGCCGCCGCCGACGTCATCATCGATATACCCATGAGTGGCCAAAAGGAATCTTTAAACGTCTCAACTGCCGCTGGAATTATTTTATTTCATTTTCGAGATAGCTTTTAAAAACAATCTGCCTAGGGTAACCCTAGGCAAACCGCTCAATTTAGGCGTTTTTTTAATAATATTCAATAACCGCTACCACGGCATCATACTCGTCTAGTAGGCGAATTATTTCTCTCTTTTCGCGCCAAATTTCTTCATCCCTTTCGAAATAAATATACCAATCATCATCTTTTTCAAAATCGGTACGCCAAGAAAAAGCGTCGACACAACTATTGTAGTTTAGGTATTTGTCTATAAATTTGCGACAGGTGCCAGATAATTCTTTAAACTCAGCGTTAGTATCATCCACCGTGTTACAGCCCCATTGTCTTTCAATAAAGTCATAACAGGAATCATCATCAAGTTCGACATTGCTATACCGTTGTAGCAACTCTCGTGGCGCCGGGCAGTTGCGGGAAACATTTGGGTAGAATTGTTCTTCACTACGCAAGTATCCAATACACATGTTTTCTTGAAAAGAGACGTTAACTGGGGATTCTCCAGTTATTAAATAAGCGCGTTGGCCAGGCTCCAGCACAATTGAGCTAGTTTTATTTATCACCCCGCCGTCTTTGTAAATTTCGGTTCCGTTGGGTATGCCAACTCTTTTTTCAGTTACATAGCTTTCCAAATACCAATGAGAAATATTAATTGGTTTAACACCTTGATTTACCGTTAGGGTCAGATATTCCCGTTCAGGATTAGTGTTACCGGAAGAGGCGCGGATAAGTTGTACTTGGCCAGTGTAACGAGAAACTGGTTGCCGCCGCTCATAACTGTCTACTTTTTGTTGAAGTTCCCAAAACTCATCATATAAGTCTTCTAATTCGGCTTGAATTTCCCGATTAGAGCGAGTTTGGATGGGAGCGTTGTTAGCATATGCTGGCCCACTAGAGTATCCGCCGGAGGCGCCTTGCGAAAAGGCAGGGGCTTGGCCAACTGTACCGAAGGTGGACATTTTGGTCGTGCTGGCGGCGGTACTGCTGGCGTTATTACCTAGCCCACCACCATTAATGCCCACCATGAACATGGCAATGAGAAGAATGGCAAATAATATAAAAAAACCTTTTTCGCCCATGCCTATATAGTATCATCCGTATTTTTTTCTGCTGCGTGTAGCTCACTATAGCGAATTAGCTCTTCTTCCACCACCTGGGCATCACTCCAAACCTCTTTAGTGTTGTTGGGTCCCATGATATATGGGTCAGTACCCTTACCCGAAATAATCACGTAGCCACCAGATCGTACTTTCTCGATAGCGGCGCGGATAGCTTCACGTCTGTTCATAATGATAGTGAGTTTAGCTTTACTCTCAATGCCTTTAGCCATTTCGTTGATAATTTTTTCAGGGTCTTCGTCGTAAGGGTCTTCGTTAGTGAGGAACACGTGTTCACAAAATTGTTCAGCGATGTGGGCCATTTCCGGCCGCTTCCAAGTATCTCGGCCACCACCGGTGTTGCCGAGCACCCCCACTTTGGCTTTATCTGAGAAAGCTTCGTAAAGTTGTCGTAGGGAATCCGGAGTGTGGGCGTAATCAACCACCACCGTCACGTGCTTCTTGCTTCCGGCTGGAGTTTTGAAATGCTCAACCCGGCCCTTAACTACCGGTAGTTCCTTTAAAGCCGCTTGAATAGTTTCCAAGTTAACACCTAGGGCTTGAGTCAAGGTGATGGCCGCTAGACTGTTGTAAACATTGAACTTACCAACTAGAGGCACCCGGATGGTGACGTTATCAATTACTAAAGTGATGCCATCACTATGGAGTGAATAGTGTTGGAGGTCGGAGAGTTGGTAGGGCAGGATTTTCTCAACTTTAAAGTTGAGAAAATCCTGCCCATGCTCATCATCAACATTAGCCACCAAAAAACGCGGCCGTTTCTTTGATTTAGCGACGGCTCGCGCGAGCTTTAGTTTGGCGGCTTTGTATTTTTCAAAAGAACCATGCGACTCGATATGTTCGGGAGTGAGATTGGTAAAAACGAGTGCATCTAGCGAAATTCCTTTATGGCGAAATTGCCGAGCTCCTTCGGAAGTCATTTCTAGCACCAAGTGGGTACAGCCAGCCGCTACTGCCCGGCGCATAAAACGTTGCACAAAAAACCGTCCCGGCATGGTCATCTTAAAAAGATTACGTTCATTCTTGCCAGCGATGCGAAATTTGATAGTCGAGAGCGAGGCGACTGTGTGACCTTCCGCTTCCAATATAGCCGTTATAATTTCCGTCACTGTCGATTTACCTTTCGTACCCGTTACCCCAATCACGATGAGCTCTCTTGAAGGGAAACGGTATAAGATAGCTCCGGCCATTGCTAGACCATAATGGTAAATAGGCTGAGCGGCTCTAAATAATTGCTTCGGGATAATCTTTTTAGTCAGGTAAAGGATTTTTTCCATTACAATTAGTATACAGTTTTTACGTTCCCAATTCTCCTTGCTTTAGGGATTCTAAAATGGCACGATATACTGTAATTATGTGGGTCCCAAAACCGCTTCTAAAATATACCTACAAGGGAAAGGTTCTTCTTAATGAGAGTAACTTTAAAAATCAAAAAATTTTAACCGCCTATTTAAAGAAACGTCGTTTAAAGGCTTATTGGGCTGGCACTCTTGAAGAAGCTAAAAATATATTAGCCCACAAGACAATTCTTGGTGTAGTCCTAGATCATGATTTTCGTCACGACCATATGCATAATGGGCAGGATTTAGTTAAATATATTCGCCAAGAAAAGGCGGAGGAGCTGCGGGGTCTACCCATCTTCCTAGTTTCTATCGTGGAAACGGCCGTTCTTCAAGAGTATGAATATTTAAAAATCAACCGGTATTTCGATACCGACGACCACCGTGTCAAAGAGGTGATTGCTGAGATGGAACCCTACTTTATCGAACGAGACTAGAATCCATTTTTAAATTTATTTTCCCAGTTGTTTGAGTGCTTCCTTAATAGCATCATTAGCCGAAATATTGGGTGGGAGTTTTTGGACTATATTGCGAGCGTCCGAAAGAGGATAACCAAGCGTTACTAAAGCGTCGATAACATCGCTGGCTTCACTATTACCAGTTTGACCAATAGCAGTTGCCGTATCAAAACGTTTGGTAAATTTATCCCGAAGCTCCAACACAATTTTCTCCGCTGTTTTTTTACCAATACCGGACATCTTAGAAAGGTAGGCTGCGTCGTTGTTTAGGACCGCGTTTTTAATGAGCTCAATCTCCGCTTGAGACAATATTTGTAGCGCCGACTTCGGCCCAATTTTTGGTAGGGTAATTAAAAATTCAAATATTTCTAATTCGTCACGAGTAGAAAAACCGTACAAATCTAAAACGTTTTCGCGCACCGCTAAATAAGTGTGTAAAGTCACTTCGCTACCCAACTTTGAAGCAGCCGGTAACTGGTTGGTGGCCACCAAATAACCTACCCCCGCTACATCTAAAACCACTGCCCCTTCTAGTATTTCCGATAGCTGACCACGCAATTGTCTAATCATTTAAATAGTATACAGAGCCCCAATTTTATTACAATAAACTTCATTAAAATCAGTTCATCGGTATCTAGTTTTGAAAGAAGTCTAATAAAGTTAGGGCTGGGCAGGCGTACAATCTCTATCCTTACCGGCGATAGTGTTTATTGTTACACTATATCAATCGTGTTTATCCTCAAAAACTCAAAATTAATTTTTGCCACCGTTAGCGGCTTATTACTCGGTTTTAGTTTAATTCACCCTTGGTTGTGGCCTTTAGTTTTCGTAGGCACGGTTTTTACATTTTACATTGTTGCTAACTCTGACACTGCTAAAGAAGCTTTTAAATACGGTTGGGTCATTGGAACCTTTAAAATTCTAGTGTCTTTAATTTGGTTTTGGTCCACTTACCCTATGGACTGGCTAGGCCTTAAACCTGGGCTGTTACAAATATTACTCGTTTCTCTTTATTGGGTGCCGGCGGGATTAACACTTGGTTTAGGTTTGGGTATAGCCGCTTGGATATATAAAAAATATTGTCATCATTTATCAACCCCAAAATTATTTTTAGTTGTACCACTTCTCTGGGTAGCGGCCGAAATATCGGGAGCAGTTATTTTTTCTATTTATACTCTGGGTCCTGGGAGTTATTTGACGCTCGGCTTTAGCTTTGGGCAAACTGGCTACGCCCTAGTGTCCATTGGATTATTTCGCTATGTAGCCATAGTTGGTGGTGTTTATTTAATGAGTTTTTTCGTAGCTCTCGGCGCTCTTTCAGTCCTTATTTTAAAACGTAAAACCAACCTGTTGCTTGTAGCTATACTAACCGTCTTAATAATATTTGTTCCTGTACCAAAAAATAATATGAACGAAGCAGGGACGCAGGTGGCTCTGATCGAGACAAGTTTTCCACCTAATACTAAAACCGCCAGCGTACCTCTCTTTGATAGACAACAAGCCTACAATGATTTAGTACGCTACGCTTTGGTGAGCGAGAGCGACGTTATTATTCTCCCCGAAGACTCGCGTTTTACCGGTTTTTTTGTAAACGAAGAGCAAGTATTTTCCTTCATTTCATCAATTACAGATCGTGATGTTATTTTGATTGACAGTATGAGGGTTGAAGAAGAGGGAAAGACAGTATTGCGAGCTTATATCTACGATACGAGCAATAATACTCGTTATGAATTTGATAAACAATACTTAGTACCTCAAGGTGAATACATACCTTGGGTATACCAAGGACTTATCGCTTTATTAGGGCCACAGGATTTTACCCATAAAGCCGTAACCGATACTGTTTATGAACCCGGCATCAATCAGTCTGATATTAATCTACCCAAAAACATACCCCCAGTTCTATTTTGTTTTGAGAGCGTCACACCTTTTGGTGTGTTTAAAGCAAATCGAGACACCGCCCCCTTTGTCGCCCACTTAGTATCACACGGCTGGTTTAAGAGAGAGCCACAAATACTTTGGCATCAACTTGATGCAATGCTACGCACTCAAGCTCTCTTTAATAGAGTCCCAATTGTCCAATCAGCCAATCTAGCTCCTGCTAAAATTTATTGGCCAGATGGTTCAACCGAGTTTCCAAAGATAATAGCTGAAAGTGGGTATTGGAAGCTGTATCAAGTACAGCTCTAGTGCTACATTATATAAATTATAATGGCACTACATTTAAATGAGTCCGTACGCGTATAACAAAATTATAGGCCTGGGTATACCACTATTTGTATTATTTTTAGGGCTTTTACTCACCACTAGTGACGAACCTCAGTTGTGGTGGACATTAATAGTGATCACCCACACCCTAGGTTATACCCATTTTGTTTTGGGGTACTGGTATCAAAGGAATTCCCTTAAAAGGAAAAATATAATTGTTCAAACGAAAGCTTTTTATTTTCTCACCGTAGTTGCCATTGGCTTCTCACTTATTTTTATTTTATTTGATGTAGTATCTTTGCTGGCAATTTTTGCGGTGTGGTATTTTATCTTGCACGGCACATTAAATGAACACACCTTACTCAAACAATCTTTTCCCAATGCTCCCGAAGCTAAATATTTTATACCTTTTGTATTATTAGTGGCTCCATTTTTTTTGCTGTCACTAACACACCCATCATTTTTTTTTACACCACGGCTTGAGTTTTTAAATCCTGCCCCCGAGTTGGCAGTAATATTATTAAACAACTTTGTATCAGTGGATATCATATCCATAATGGCCTTGTTGTTTTTTGTTGCCTATATAGTACTAGTGCCACTGCGCTTGATATTGAATAAGTCTTATTCTGCGGGGTTTTTAATACTTTTAGTCGTCCTTGCTACAATTGCGGTGTTTTATACTAAGCAACCATTAAATTACGTTTTTCTGTACTTTATTGCTCTGTCTTATCATTTTATTTCCTGGTCTTTTTATTTTTTACAACGCTTTGTTACCAACAGCCCCGAGCGAGTCGCTAAATACTTATGGCATCACATTTTGGTTCTGGCACCTTTTTTGGCCGTAACTTTTTTACTTATCTATAATATTCCGTATATGCAGGGACTACATGGGTTTTTATTTGATGGAAAGATATTTTTAGTTTTATCAATGGTCCACATTACCACTTCTCTTATTAATGAAGAGTGGTTTACGGCTTGGCTTAATAAGGCAACAGCAGTATGAAATGGTCTGTTATAGGTGTGGTTTTATTTATCGTACTCAGCAGTGCCAGCTTGTATGTCTATGCCACCAATCCAGCTCGACAGTTCCGAGTTGAGGTGTTTGGTGAAGTTGCTTCGGGGTCGATTTACACAACCGGCCTAAATCTTCAAGAATTTGATCCGTTGTTGCCAGCAACACAGCCCTTCCTAGCCTCTTTTTCGGTCACCGGTGGACTACTATCGTATAGAGAAACAGAGTCTTCGCCTCTGGCCTATGTACAATATAGCGACGGGGTTTCATCATACGCGCTACTCGATAAAGAAAGTAAGTTGTGGTCATCACGCATTCTCATCGAAACGACCGGCCGCACTCATTATCTGGCTGTGAAAGATAATCCACATACCGATATTCATGGTATTTTACGCACCGGGCCTGATTCTTTTATCTTACCCAGCAACAAATCGTACACTTTAGCTGACGGCACAAAGATAGAATCTTTTTTTCTTGAAGAGCAATTCTTAGATGGGCGCATTGGGTTTACTTGGGACAGTCTCGATCATGTGCCAGTAGAAAATTCATACACCAAAGAGCTACGAACGTACTGGCTGGAAAATAATATCAATGACTATTTCCATGGTAATAGTGTGCGCTTTGCCAATGATGGCAACCTATTAATATCTGGACGACACATAAACCAAATTATAAAAATCAGCACCACCACCGGTGAAGTGATATGGCGCTTAGGCGGGGAAGACTCTGATTTTGTCTTTCAAAATGATCCACTAGGTGGATTTAATCACCAACATAGCGCAACCCAGTTAACTAACGGCCATATCCTTCTCTACGATAATGGAAATCTTCATAACCCACCGCAAACCCGGGTGGTGGAGTATGCCCTTGATGAAACTACCATGACTGCCACCTTGGTGTGGGGTTACGCTACGCCGGGCCGGTTTACATATGCGGCTGGGTCAGTTCAGCGACTCCCAAACGGCCACACACTTATCGGTTGGGGGATGGAATTTAAAATGGACAATAAGACACCACGCATTACAGAAGTAGATGAAAGTGGAAAAGTAGTGCTGCAGATTTATTTTCCTAATGACGTCGGGTTTTATAGCGCCTACAAATTTGAATAAAAATTATAGTGTAAATCATACCCCAAATTAGGCTGAGTTTGTGGTTAATAAAAATTTTGATTTTCTTGAGGAGTATCACTATGATAATTATGGTGGGTGGGAGGAGTTTTCGGTTGGTTAATAAATTTTTAGAAAAGAAAAAGGCGCGGAGAGACGGTAGGTCACTCCTTGGAGTGCGCCTTTTCCGTTCTTTCCCGCGCCGCTACCTATGTAGAGGCAGCACCGTACATTTTTGCCCGTGTCACACAAACGTGTGACACGAACACGCTCGCCGCTTCCATCGCTGGCACCGCCTGCCCCTGCTTGGGCAGGTAGATTATAGCGCCATTTTTAGAGTTGTTGGTGACAACCCCTTCCGGATTCTTTAACGCCTCTTGACGCAAGAAAATCCGAATCGCCGGCACAGCTTCCCCTTCGATGTACTCGAGGGGGAACCATCGATCGACGACAAACGTCATTGGATCGAGCTTCCCCGGCTCGATGGACGGAAGGTCCGCCAGCTGTGCCATATAGTCGGCACTGGCGAAGTTGATACGACCGTCGTCGGCCTTATCAATTTCGCCCAATTGCTCAAGTCTGTCTTGAGCCGCCTTGGTCATCACCGAAAAAGTGACTTCCGGGAGCGCCGCTTGAGCGCATTGTTCGGCCGTGATCACCGCCCCAGCCTGCGACACACAAAGATAAAACACGCCAAAGATAGCCATAATCATGAAATTTTTCATGTCGTTTCCTCTTTAGTTGAACACGTTTTGTTTATCCACCTCTATGTTCACATAGATTTTTAACATTGTCAACGCACGCACCCCACCATTAGCTGCTCTCAAGCTCCGTGAGCGCTAATATTCAGTATATAGTGATTGTTAAACAAGAATAATATCAATATATTAAGAACACTATTGTATTTGCGAAGTACTCTAATAAAAATACCCGACCCCAATAAAGGATCGGGCAAGTTTTATAAAGATAAAAACAACTCGATTAGTGTACACAATTTGAATTAATTTTTTTACCAATTTTTCTATTGGTAAGGCATATTTTTACGGTACGGAGATACAATTTTCTCAATGGTGTAGCCATATTTGGAAAAAAGCTCAGTGATTTTTTTACATTCGTCAACACTAATTCCTGCATTTTTCAAGTCTCTTTGTGTCCTATGGTAAACGAACAAGGTGATGTTACATATCCGGAGAGCTTCATCACTGGCAAATAAGTCAGCCACTTTTTTTTCGATGTGGACAGACCGGTGATCACTAATTCCCAACCCGAGAAGCTTAGATGCAGTCAAAAATGAAGTGAGAGGATAGTGAGGGTCACCATACTCTGAAAGTAAATCATACACCACTAACTTGCCGTCTCGTAGTTGACAGAAAACACCTGGTGGTGAAACCACATCTTGCATGGCTTTTGGCAATTGAAGTGTCTTTAGTATCGTCAAGGGAATCCTCCATCGCTGATTAGTTTATCTATTTCAAGCATAATAGAATCTATTAGTATGTCAACAATGGTTTATCTATAAAAAGCACTAGCAATTAAAAACAGTTTGAATAGCGCTATTTAAGGGACTTTTAATGTGTTAACAACCTTGATGGTTATATATCCCAATACATATTACTATTTATATGACTACTAGCTTATACAATATTATTGTAAATATGGAACCAGAAATAAACTCTTATCATACATCCAAACAGTCTGTTTTAAAGAAGCCATTCGGTATTCTGATAGTAATTATTATAGGATTAGGTTTAGTATGGTTTTTCTTAAGCAGCCAAGGTTTTTTAAATAACAGCCAGCCATTATCTGAAGAAGATTTTCAGGTTGAAGTCGAACGTCTAGTGGCTGAAGCTGAAACCCAACCTTTTGTTTTTGAACTGGTTCCAAACGCCCTAGAAGTTATAACCTTACCGCCTCCATCAGAATCTACCGTCGAAGATACAACCTTCTATCAAGCACTAAAGACCCCAGCAGAAGGAAAAACAGAAGTGGATGTTGCTAACGATACTATTTATAATTTTCCATTTAGAGATACAAACTATGGTGATTTCATAAATAATTCTGAATACCAATTTACTTTGTACCAGTTACACGATGAAATCAGACAGCTAGTAGCCTATTTCAATAGTCAGTATCAAAGACAACCACTATCTCAAAGGGTGGAAGGAGTGACGCAAATTGGAGAGCTTGAAGAGGCTATATCTGAACAGTCTGATACCGCCGCTGTGTATCCGAATGTCCGTTCTACGGAAGCTTTTTTAGTAGCTAATATTCTATCAAAGCTTGATCCCGAAAACGCTACTAAATATATGCAAATCGCCGAAGAAATGGCCGAACGAGGTATTGCTTATGGTCACTACGGTCGTAGTGATATGGAAGCCTCTCGTTCGCTTGTTAGTCAGTATTTATCGTTGTTCTACCAGAATAACTCAGATTTAATCGACATCGTTACTAGTCAAAATGAAACTAATTAATCGAGTATGAATATATTTATAAGAAAAAACTTACTATTGCTTCTCACTGTCTTATGTTTATTTTTACTATTGAGTTTCGATGTTCTGGCAGGGGCAGGGGCAGGAACTAGTGCCGGCACAGGCTCAAGCGGTGGTTATACTTCCGGTGGCTGGTCTAGTGGGTATAGTGCTAATTCAGGAACAAGTCAAAGTACCGCACAAGGAATTGCAGATAGCCTTAACAGTAACGGTAATATGCCTGCAGGAATGAGTGCAAGTGTACAGCGTACTAGTGATGGAAACTATGGAGTAAGTATTGGCGGGAACAATAACCAAGGCGGCGGCGGCACCACCGGCACCCCCACCCCCACCTCTGGCGGCGGCGCCCTCTGCCTCCCTGACCTGCGCGTCTCCAGTCTCCAGTTTGTTGACACCAGTGGTAACGTTTATAACCCTAGTTCTGTTCCGGCTAACACCCCTTTAACACCTCGGGTCTCAGTTAGTAACAACACCAACTGTGCCACCAACCTGACTGGAACTTATTCTTGGTACAACCAAGGAACTGGTAGTGTTGGCGGTGGTAATCAAGGATGGGTAAACGTAAATTATCAAGTCTGGCAAAGTGCTGCCGGGTATAATAACGGTAGTTATCCGGTCCGTTTAGCAATTCCAAATATTAGCCGAGTGGATATTGCCAACAGTGGTAGTCCAACAGCTGGTAACGGTAGTACTGTTGTCAGTTTCCCAAGTGTTACTTTTGCTAGTGTTGGAGTTCGTCCGGTGACTATGACCGCTGATGATCCCGCTACCTGTGGTAGCAACACTACCTTCACGGGTACCGGTCAAGCCGCTCAAGGCTGTATAGCTGAGACAGGAAGCTTTAGAAGTTCTCGTTTTCTTAATACCACTATCGGCGCCAACAACGAAAACAACAACACTCTTAATCAAAACATAAACGTTGTTAACGGGGCAGTCCCAGTCGCTCCACAGTGCAGCAACACTACTGACGACGATAGTGACACTTTAATTGATACTAACGACCCCGGT
>Ga0210043_1000203_pt1 | contig 65478 bp, 92 predicted proteins | sample CryGeymet201501t_FD_183990 | JGI IMG/M metagenome (GOLD analysis project Ga0210043, IMG submission 183990) | Groundwater microbial communities from Crystal Geyser aquifers in Utah, USA - Crystal Geyser metaG 2015-01t (SPAdes) (version 2) | ecosystem: Environmental > Aquatic > Deep subsurface >... | reverse complement strand
GGACATATTACTTTAGGTAACGATGGTCATATAAGTGCTTATAAATTTAGAATAGATGCTAATGGAAATGCTTTTTTTAAAGGAGATATTACTGGTGCAAGCGGAACTATAGGCGGAATTACATTAAATGCAAGTGGTATTACTAGCACTAATTTTAATGTAACAACAGCAGGGGTTGCTACATTTACCGGAGCAACTATTAATGGTACTACAAATATAACAGGCACATTAAGTGTTTCTGGAACAACCACTTTAGCTGGATGGAATTTAGCCACTAATAAAATATATAATGGAAAATCCGCATTAACAACTGGTGCTGGTGTTTATATAGGAACAGATGGAATAGCTTTAGGTTCAGCAACTCCAGAATTTAAGGTACTTGCAAGTGGTGCTTTAACAGCTACGAATGCTACAATTACTGGTGTTATTACAGCAAACACAGGTTATATAGGGGGAACTAGTGGGTGGACAATTTCTGCTGGCAAACTATCAAGTAATTCATTTGAAATTATATCAGGGACTTATCCACTAATTAGATTAGGTGCAGGGGACTTTTTTGGTGCGGATGAGCAAAGCATGCAAGGAATTGATGGTATAGCTCTTGGCAAAAGTGACATAGGTTGGGCGTTAGAAATGGGAATAGAAGGAGGTAACTTCTTTAGTTGGTATAATAATACTCTTACAATAAAAGGCAATATTGCAGGTGGAACATTTACCAATGATATAACTGTAACTGCTGGAAAATCTATTACTGGCGGTATTTACAGAACTGCTTCAAGTGGTGATAGAGTTGAAATAAACTCTACCGACAACGCCATTAATATTTATGATGGAGCAACTAAATTTCAACTTAAACCTAGTGGCTCTGCTGCTTGGAGTTATTTTTCGGCTGGGTCACCCTCCGCAAGCACAAGGGGGCTTGTTATTGGTAATTCTACAGGAACAATGGATGATTGGGTTGGGATTGGCTATAATACATCAACTGGAGGATTTATACAACTAAATGACGCTACTAATGGAAGTGTGATTCTTAAGAAAATATCAGATGGATTAAGCATAAATAATGGACTGTCAATAAGCGGAACTTTTACTGGAGCAACAGCAGGAAGTTTTAGTGGTAATTTAACTGCATCATCACTTTTGATTAATAAAGATGTGTATAAACCTACTGTAACAGCATCAGGCACAGTTACAAACAGAGTATTGACAGTACAAGTAAAAGACAATGGTTCTACAAATGTTGTTAGCAGAAAAATTGTTAATTGGTGGTTATCATTTACAGAGACTGCTGATTTTACTGAAACGACAGCTGGCGGGTCATTTGATTTAACTAATATAATTCAAACAATAGGGGTAACAACAGGTTATGCAATAGGTACTCAACAAGTTTTAGGATTGAACGAAGCTGTAACATCTGCAACTGGCGGATTAACAATAACGCTAAACGGGTATAATACTGGCACTCCAACGACTATTTATCTACATGTAGAAAGTCAAGGTGAAGTAGTTAGTTTTGCTACAACTATGGATTTAAATGTATAGGATGAACTTATAATGAATTTCACTGATGAAGATATAAAAGAACTTTTAAAAGGCATTAGTAATGAAAGACTAAAAAAGCTAATTCAGTTAATATTAATAACAAAAGAGAGGAAATAAAATGCAAGAGATAATACTACTAACAATAAACATATTATCGAGACATGAAAGAGAATCAACTAGAGTTCATTCAACTAACTCTTTAACTTATTTATTAGCTTTTTTAACATCTAAGTTATGCTTAAACTTGAAAGTACTTTTAGGTAAGAGAGTAGATAATTGGCGTTGGACTTGGTTTGATAAAATAAGTAGTTGGTGGACTGAGAACAGGTGGCAGACGAAAAGTTGGTGGATAAAAGTCCCGTTCTCTTTTGCAAATGATGGATGGAAGCTTTGGGACTGGCTACATGAATATTCAGCGTATGTACTTATATCAATGCTATTAATTAGTATTTTTAATTTACCTGCTCTAGTTTTTGGGGTAAATTTAGCGTATATTTATGGATTAGTATTAATTTTTATAAGTGGAGGGTATCATTCGTTTATGGATAAAAGTTTATTAAGAGAGATACTAAAGAAAAAATGATATATAATAAAGCTAAAGAGCCATAGTTTTATCTATAATCGATATTACTATATGCCTTATTGATTAATGTCTTTAATTTATTTATTATAGTATATAGAATTTATCTAATAAATAGATATTTTGATAATAATTATAAAACAAAAATAGGAGTCAAAATAATGGCAACAGTAAAAACGCCGCAACTTAATCTAACAGAACTATTTTCAAATACAGAAACTAGTGGTAGCCTATCTATTAATATTAACAAAGATGGTGACAATCTCACAGTTAATGTAAATGCCAATACTAATGACAGATCGAATAGTCCATTAAGCTCCAATAGCTCTGTAAATGCATCTTATTCCTTTAGTGGAACAGTTGCAGAAATAAAAGCTAAGTTAATATCAGATTTAGCTCTTGGAACATTTATAACAGTATAATTAAATTTTAATTAATAATCAAGCAAGGGGAATACAAATGAAAGTATCAGTAGGAAATTTTTTATCAATCATTCAAGTAGCAGAATTTTTATTAAAACCAGAAATTCAAAAAGATCTACCATTTTCAGCAAAAGACAAACTTAATATCTTAACACAATACTCTAAAAGAATAGAGAATATTGAAGCCGAACAAAAGAAAATCGCTGAAGCATTTGGTAAATTAGTATATACTATTAGCGATAGTGGATTTATTGTTGTACATGATAATAAATTATATGAATTTAAAACAGAAGCCCTTAAAATTGCATTTGAATCTGCAGCAGTAGAAGATAAAAACAGTCTTATAAAAGGGGCCAAAAAAATAGTAGACATCTCTCAGGCATTAATTAGATTCAAAAATGAGTTTTATGTATTAGACAATATAAACGGGTATGAAAAAAATACTCAAAAGTTATTAGATACAGAAATTACATTAGCTGAGATGGAACCATTTACATCTGTAGATTTAAAAGATTTAACGAACTTAACAGTTGCTGATATTAAATCTTTTGGTAAATTCTATAGTGGGAATAAAGAAGTTGCTGATTTAGATGATGAATTTCATTTAGATTTCGATGAAGAAATTGAAGAAGCGGTTGTAGAGGAAATTGTAGAAGAAGTAAAATAATTATTATTCCCCTAGTAATTCATATTGCTAGGGGATATTTCTTGTCGCCCCTCCCTCTTTCCTGCCTCTATAAATCTAACTATATAACTTAAAAACAAGAGGAACACAATGAGTAGAAATGCAGTAAAATTTAGAGACAAAAATGGTGTAATATTTGGTGTCAAACAGACTATACACCTATGATATTAGTAAAGGTAATATTCAAGGACATACTCCATTATTTAAATTTGGTAGTAATAGTGATGTTGGTCTATCTGAAGAAACAATTTGGTATTACGGTGGATTATATCCTTGGGTTTAGATAGATGCCGCATCTCCCCCTATTCAAACAGAAGACATTACTATTGTCCTTGGATTAGGAGCAGTATAATTAAAGAATTAATACAATTTAAACATAGAAATACAGGATAATAAATAGCTATGTATTCAATACAAGAAATAAAAAACAACATACCAATATTGGAAGAACTTCCTATAGGAGTGTTAATTACCGATATAGATGGTCATATTGAGTACGTTAATAATGAATTAATTAAAATGAATAGATACTCAAGAGAAGAACTATTGGGCAAAAAACCCAATGTACTTAAATCAGGTGAACATAATCTTGATTTCTATAGGGTTATGTGGGATACAATACTAAAAGGTGAAGAGTATACTGGAGAGATTAAAAATATCAAAAAAGATGGAACTACATTTTGGCAAAAGGTTACTATTAAACCGTATAAGAAGAATGGTATAATTACTAATTTTATTGCCTATATTAGCGATATAACAGAAATTAGATATGCAGATATGTTATACAAGGCTATGATACACAATAGCTATGATAGCCATCTTATTTGGAATAAAAATAGAGTTTGCACAAATGTTTATCCAGGAAAGAATAGTGAATACCCTCAGTTTTATAAAAAATTACTTAATAACAGTCTTGGGTCCATAAAGTGTCCGGATATTGGTGGATTGGATGATGTTTTTATAGAAGAACACAATTCCCTTTTTGATGCAGTTGATAAAAATGATAAGAAAACATATACAAGTATTGTTAAATTATCTATCGATAATATAGATATAACATTAGAAATATTAATGCAAAGATTTAATAGTAATAAATATTATGAAGTAATAAGAAACATTACAGACTTCTCTCGTAATAGAGAGGCACTTATGGACCTTGAGAAGACCTTGGCCAATTTAGCAAATACAGATTATCAAATAAGGAGCTTCATTAATGGAGAAAACTCAAGAAAATTTATCGGAAGAGATAAGTAAAATATCTAGTACCCAGGAATCGACTAAAGCGATATTAGTTATTAATAGTATATTAAATAGCCATAATAAATCTCTATTGTTAATGGTAAAATATGCAGCTGAAAATGCTGAGTATTTTAAAGGAAGAGAAGGTTTTATAGTAGATTTAGAGAAGGAGCTTAATAAATCAATTGATCAGAATAAGGGTAGACTTATTAAGGAAATAGTTGATGCAGTTAATAATAATATGACTGTTGGCAATAATGGCCTATTAGAAAAAGTTATTACTAAAATAAATGACTCCTTGGAATCCAAATTGGCAAGTATTAATGTTGAACTTAAAAGCTCGCATGAAAAATTGTTCCTTAAGATTGCGGCCATAGTGACATCCGTGAGTGTATTTATTAGTGGCATATTCTTTTTAATTGGTAAGATATTTTTATGGGTAGATAGCACAGATGTTAGAAGTTTGTTGGAAAAACTAAATGAATTAATCAATAAAATGTAAGATATATTATGAAACAGCCAAAGATATTAAATAGCACAAGGATGCAGATAACTATATTATCATTTATAATAATATTAATATTATCACTTGCAGATAGTAATAGTGCTGGTGTTGCTATACCTACAATTGGTAGCATAACTATTGCCATCATTAGTGGTAAAACCGTTACAGACCATAAAATACTTTCTACACAATCAGACACTTCTCCTATAGGGAATGAATAATTATGGAATACAGTGTGAGTATAAATAATGGGGTAGTTTCTGCCGCAACCGTTAATGATAATATACGAGTATTAGAAAATAACATAAATAGTACGATTAAAACACTAAATGGCTATAGTGGTGTATTATCAAATTATAAAGATACACTTCTTACGGACTCTATGAATAGATTACAATATATTAATAGGGTTCTTGATTCAATAGAGGGTGCAGCAGGAGACAACTCCCTTATTAAAAGATATTTATTTGATACTGAATCTGAAATAATATTAAATAATATGGAAATTAATAATAATAAACTTAAATCATCATATACCACACTAACCTCAATCCCTTTGAATGATATATCTACGCACCCAGTAGTAAATACCAGTTATCTTGATGGTGGTTATTCTACAAATGTTGTATTAACGTTTACTTCATCAACTACACTGAATACAATATCCTTCAATGCTTCCTCTTTAGCTCCTTTTACTATATCTGCGATAAAAGATGCTGCAGACAATGATCTCTTTTTTATTGATGTAGACAAAAAGATATATGGAAGATGTGATATAATTTTTACCAAAGATATAACTACAACATCTATAACACTAACACTTAATACTACATATGCCAAAGTAACCAACCTTGATGATGTTTCTAAACTATCATTCTTTGACATAGCAAAACTGCCAACCGTATCAAATGAAACTGATTTATTTAATAAATATATTTATATATTTAACTTAACTGATATAATTATTTCTAATAGGCTATATTCAAATAACTCATCTTTCTCATTAAGTCCATTTAATTTTGAGAGTATGCATTTTAGTATTGATGATAATTTAAATACAGAATATAGTGCAAATATTAAGTTTTATAATTTCTCAGGTGATTTAATGAGTAGTTATACTAAACTTGGAGTACCAATACTTCCCAATACTACCAGTAAATCAATCGTTGAAAAATGTAATTATGATTCAAATGCATTTATTGTTTCATTAAGGTTTATACCAGATCCATCTGAAAGTGTTTCTATTTATAATGGAGATACATTAGTTCAAACAGTATCCTTTGTAAATATAATCAATAAACGTATAGAGATAGAACTTATATCTTATAATGATAATTATACTGTTCATTATACTCCACTACTTAGATTAAGTGGCGCGGCTTTTCCTGTCAATGGAACTGGTTCCCTTTACCTAGAAGAGGAAATAGATCAATCTGTAATATCCAATGACCCAGCAGTCTCTTTAGGTAGAATAAGATTTATAACAAAATATCCAATTGATGATTTTACAATTATACAAGAGAGAGATGGGGCAACTGTTACTGCTATAGATTATACTAATACTGATAATTACACTGTTAATGGCAGACAATTATTCCTGGCAATAGGTGATGCATTAACCGGTGTAGATTTAAGCATAAGATACAATTCTCCCTATTTGAATGTAATTGATAATGATAGCTTAATTTTCTATAATGATAAAGGTGGTTTGTTTATAAATAAACAATCTTCTAAATGGACACAAATAAACCGTGCAGAGATAACAATAATTGGTAGGAATAAAGTGGTTGGTAACAACCAATATGCATCTATAGACGATTTAATTATATATTATAGCGAGTAATGAATGTTTAATAAATTAAGTTTAGTAGATTACAATGCAATCGGATCGGCATTTGATAATGGAAACAGAATACTCTCAAAAAAATCTGAAGCTGCAAAGAAATCTTATAATGATTCTATGACTATAGTAAATAATGTTTTAAGTAGCATTAATGAAATAGAATCTGGTATACAATCGTTATTACAGGATACAAATGATTTATTGCTTTTAAATAGAAGTGATTCTGATAATATAGTTACAATACCATTATTAGATGAAAATATGATAGAAAACTATAGAACCAATACTGCAAATGGTTCAATATCGCTATCAGAGTCTTCTGTTGTTACATCTTATGTATCAGAGATATTTATCGGGTCTAATAGTAACTTTGTAGAAGATCCAGAGAATAAATTAAAAAATATGAGTGATGGCAATTTCGAAACCTATGCTGGAATATTATCTGATGTAAATAGTAGTATATCTGGATCCCTTATATTTAGAATGCCAAAATTAAGTTTAATTAATGGTTTCTATTTTGAAGTTAAAACAGAATCAAATGATGCATTTATAATAGGAAAAGTATATGCAAGCAAAGATGGAGATATATATGAAGAAGTTCAATCTCATAGTAAAGTAATTGTTAATGGTAAGGTAAAGATTTCTCTAGATCTAATTAATGCTATGTTTATAAAAATAGATATTAGTTATAGTGGAAGAAATTCTGACGGCAAATCATATGTCAAATTATATGATGTTTTTACATATAATGCTACATATTTTGAAAGTGGTTATGTAACATATAAAATAGCATTGCCAGATGTTTTATATAATATATCCCTATATGATATTACTGCAGATAGAATAGCCCCAAATACTAATAATGATATCTCCATTAGTATAAGTGCTGATAATAATAAATGGTTAGATATAACAGCGGCGCCGATTCATGCTAATCTTCCTTGGGATTCTTCATCTTTAACTATAAGTGATATAGCATATATAAAGATTGAATTAACCAACAAGCTACTTAAAGAAGACCTAGGTCCAGATTATAGACAGATAGTAAATGATAAACATGCATTTAATCAAAACATTAAATTGTCTAGTACTCCAATATCTAATATTAAGCTATATAATAATACCCCTATAAAAATAGGAAGGGACACCATATTTCTTGGACTAACAAGACCTGGTGTAGATATGTATATATATGATGTTGGTTTTGATTTAAGTAATACTATGATTACAGTAGGGGGTGTTGGAATAGCTCTTGAAGATAAGGAGATGTTGTCTAGTAGTATTTCTGCATATTATGATACAAGCTCTAAAAAGCTATTTATTAGTCTTCCTTCTAAGAAAAATACTATATATATAGATCCATATAGTGGATATATGGAAAATAAATTCTTGAGTGAGCAGATTAACAACAATAATAGAGAAGTAATAGAATTTAATAAAGTAGGGGTTGGCCAAAATGCTGCACAAGAATTAGTTGATACACTTAAGCAAAGGAAAGAAGTTAAACTAACATTTCTTAAAGAATATGTATCAAAACAAACTTCTTCTATAGAACTATTTAGAGATCCGTTTAATAATGAAAATTCAATCACCATTACTGCTGTTGAACATGATAATTCAGGTGACGTTATAACAACAGAATTGCATGAGATTCTTCCTGCTGGAAGCACAAGAATACAATTATCATATATACCAATGATAAATGATACATATGACTTAGATCTTGATATTAATACAGGTTCTAAAGTAGAATATATAGATGGCATTGCTGAATTTGTGGGAATGTTCGAAGTTGGATATTCTTATGATGAAGTGAATAATATAGTTTATTTTTCGGGTGAACTAGACATAGATATAGCTGTCATATATACACGAGAAGAAAAATATATTATACCACATAGTGATTTTTCTGTTAGTGGCAAAACTATAATTGTAGATGAAATGTGGATGGATGATCGTTTTGCATATGAGATATCATATGATTGGTCCCATTCTTTGTTAATTGATAGAACAAATGTTGGTAGTGATAATGCTGTAATTATTTCAAAAGATGAACTAGCACAACTTAGTTTGTTGAAACGTTCTGGTGACAATGTTATAATATCATCTTATGAGAAGCAATTTATTAATGATAGCGAGATAGCATTGTTATTTACCCATAGAACACCAGAAGTTTTCAATGCCACTATTGGTATTATAAATAGGATAATATAATGAAATTATTTAATGACTTTAGGTCTTTAGTTATAAAAAACTTTATTATCCAAAATGGATTGGATAATGGTGTATATTTATCATTCGAGGATATGTGTAAACAATACACATATGAGTTCGGCGATTTTCTGCCTAACCAATCTTTAATGGGTAAATATATTACTGTTATTAATGGTAGTCCCGCAATGTCAGAATGGGTTAATAAAATACATAAATACATTGGAATAGATATTACTGCATTGACTATGTTAAATACTTACATTAACGAATTAGGAAACTCAATTAATAATGATATGACATCTAAGATGTCTATAATTAAAGCTCTGTTAGAAGAGCTCTCAGTGCGTATTTCAACAATGAAAAGTAATATGTCTAATCCAATAGGTACTGCAACTACTAAATTAATATCTGGCTCTGATATAGACGTAGCCAATAGCGATATAACTTATAAGAGTTCTAAAATATTACCTGCTATAGATTACAATAAAAGTATATCTGTATATTCAAATATATTAGACTCATATTTTTCTAAATCATCTAATAGTAATATATCAAATGTAGTAAATCTAGGCAATGATAATAAAGCTAGTGTTTCTATTAAGGTTCCAGAAAACACCTCTTCGGGTAAAGTGTCTATGTTTATAAGATTTAAAGATGTAACTTTAGTTAATAATATAGAATTTATAGCCAATAATAAATTTAGTATGTCAATTGACGGAGTTGTATCTGGCTCTACCATTGCCATTACTCCAATGACTGTATATAATAAAAATGTAACTATAGCATTTACGCCAATGTCTGTTAGTAGTCTTATTCTAAACATAATTACTACAAGCAAAACACGCGATGTAATTAATAGTAAAATATATGATGAGTTCTATTTCGAACTAAAAGATTTTAATGTTTTTAGTAAACAATATAAAGAAATATCTAAATATGAATCTAATATAATTACATTGGATAATCAATATAATAAAATAGGTCTCATTGGTAATAGCGAAGTACCAACAGGTACTAGTTTAGAGGCGTTTATTTCTAGTGATAATAAAGTTTCGTGGAATAATATTATTTTATATAATTCTAAAAAAATTACTAATGGATCTATGTCTAGTTCTGTATCTGGAGTATCTTTGGTTGGAACGGCAGATGTTATTGATGTTGGTGTGTTATCAAAAGATATTAAGAGTGAGATGTTCGCTCTCACCACTGCACTAACTGCATATGATTTGTCTTATATAAAACAATTAAACTTTACCATATTACGTGGTACTAATACTAATTTCTCTATGATTAGAGATGGTTTTATTTATGTACCTACAACTGTTGATGATTTTGATTTTGAAACATATCCTATTTATTTAGATGGTATTGCTATGTTTAATGGAGATTCTATTGACTCTGGAATATTCCATATTCATTATGATGGAGGGCTATCAAGTATCCAAGCGGTTTTAGAAGATAATAGTATTGTTTTGGGAAGTAATATATGTAGATATTCGGAAGATAAAAATAATTTAACTGATAATCAATTTTCTATAACTATAAATGATACAAGTAATTATATATTAATAAAGAGAAAAAATAGTGCAGATTGGGAAAACGAGGGATTTTTAGTAATAAAGAATAATATTAATAATACAGATTTAGATAATATGCCACAAACAGTGGCTGTTAAACTTATATTGCATAGTGATGGTGTTAATATACCGTCAATACAGAATCTAGGAGTAATAACATTATGACAGAATTAAAACAAGCTACCGCATTCTCTCCATTAGGAGTTAATGCTCAACTTACAAGTAGTTTTTTAAATGGAGTATTATCAGGTCATTTTAATGATATAGAAAATATCATTACAGCCATTAATGATAATCTATATAAAATGACACAAAGTCTTGTCAGTTCTGATTTTGTTGGTGGAAAAGAATTGGATGGTACCAATATTAAGGTTGATGCTAGTGATAGTGGTTCATTATATGGTGGTTTATTTTATAATAGTGATGCAGGCCGCGCGGCCACTATATCTGAGGTACTACTTTCCTTGACAGAGATACTAGCTTATATAGATAATGGATTACGTGAAGGTATATCTATTGGTACTATAGACACCAAGACTGCCATAACGGGAAGTAGCACATTATCAAATACATGGCCTTATCCAGATAAAATGTTTAGCGCAAAACTCTTTTACTTATATGGCCCTGATGTAAAAGATGCAGTTTTAGACGGTATGGTAACAATACATGTTAATGGAACAAATATAATTATAACAAATACAACTGTATCAACAATTAATATATGGGGCAAGTTATGGCACCCAGTATTTAACTTTTAATTAGGAGATTAACATGTCAGATATACCTTTTGAATATAAACCAGAATTAGATACAAGAATAGCTAGATATGAGTATGTTGGCTTAAAGGATAATACACCAAGAAATCCTACCGACTATCATGATATACAATCTATACTTAGATATAGACAGGCATTATCTGTATATGATTTATTTGGCAACTTACGTATAGTTCCAAGCAATAATGCTGAACCTCTAACATTTGTTGGTGGGAAATTTCAGTTAAACGGAGTCTTCTATTTAGATGGATATAGGATTAATTTAAATGGAGTCACAACTACTACTATATCTGTAGCTGAGACTAAGGATGTCTATTTATTTATTAAACTTGGTGTTATAACATATAGTGAGGATCCCACTATTGCCTTAACTGCCTATAAAACTAAACAGTCAATTGAAACATCTTATAGATATGATTTTGAATACAGCCTTAAGGCTTATACTAGTGGGGCGACTCCAGATAGTGCTACTTATCTTGGATATGCAGCTAGATACAAAATTGGCACAATGACATATAGTAGTGTCTATACTTATTCATTAAATGGTGCAGATTTTGTAGATGTTGATAAAACATATCAAGATGCTTTAGAAATAATTAATAGTTCAATACATACACTGACAGCTTCTACTGCAGCTCATAGTGACGATATAGATAAGACTGTAATAGAGAATATGTCTACTGCCGTTAGAGGACTTGGGAATGTATCAGTTAAGACTAATGGTGTTGATAATATAAAATTAGTATTTGAAGATGCACAACAAAATTTATTTGCAGCATTCGAAGCCATAAAAACAAATGGTACATGGAATCCTATAATATGGATGCAATCTAGTGCCAGTGAAGTTCCTACCATGTATATGACTCCTGATAGCTTACATATGTTTGACAATAATAATAATGTAGATATTACATTAAATAGCTTAAATATAGGCAGTACCGCAAACTCTATGGTCTATAGGGATAAATTATTTAATATCACTCAAGATGGGAAAAATGCACTAGACGTATCTGTTAATAAATCGGGCAAATCTACAGACACACAAACTGCCCTTACTCCAGATCAGGGTGTTCTTGGTGTTACATTTAATGACAATGCATATAGTCCATATGTAGGAGTTGATGATAGTTCTAATCCACTTGCTACTGCTACTGCAACCATAGCTCATGCTTCTCTTTCAAATGAAAATAATTATAATATTAACCATAAAATATATACTGATTCAACTGTACCAGTATCGATACTTGCTGTAGTAAAAGCAACTGATGTAGTAGTTAATAGTCTTTCTTTTATTGGAAGTAAAACATATTTATTAGGTGGTGATCTGGGCTCGAGCGTAGAAGACTCTATTACTGTAAATCTTACACAAAATATGATAATAAGTGGTAATGCTGTTAATTTCCAAGTAGAATATACAATTACTAATATTACTGATAATACTGCAGTTTCTGCTATAATCGGATTTTTAAAACTCCCAACGATGACACAGAATATTACATGGAATACTTATGGTATAGTAGAAAGTGTTGTCAATGTCAATGTATTAAAAATGAATGGATGGGTATTATGGATAGATGATGATGGTCGACTAAGAAGAAAACAGATACCTACTGGAGATGATGCTACTGCTATAAATGCAATGAAAACCAATGCTGCTGGCGACTCTGTTGGTGGTTATTTGGTTGGATCTTCTCCTGCATTTACTGTTGAAGTTGATAATACCCAAACTGCTCCTGTTTTTAGTAGCGGAGAACAAATATTATATTATCCAATGGCAAGTATTGCAAATGTTACTGCTGGTCTTTTAAGTTATGATGATTATACATACCTTATGGGGGCGGCTGGCGGAGCTACCCCTAATCCATATATGTATCCAGTAGGGGGTACAAATTCTATAGCTAAAACTGTATATGTATCCCAGTATTGGAGTGTTCTTAGTGGAAAGCCATCTATATATGTAGACTCAGTTGGTGCAGCGTTGAATATTATAAACCCTGTCGGAGGAAGTAGCGGAGTAATAGTATTATATCCTGGGACTTATAGTGGTAATTATGATCTTTCTACTGCAACTGGAGATATATCTATTATAGCACTAGATCCAAAACATACGCTTTTAACCGGAACTTTTACTAGTCAAACTAGTCAGAGTGCTAAATTATATATAGATTGTCCTATGACACCTAGCGCAGGCGAAGCGGTAATAGGAAAAGGCGCCGAAATACATCTTGGTAAAAATACTTTTATATCTTCAATACAAGATGCCAGTGTAATTAAAATGGAGGCTGGTTCTATAGTCGTAGATGGATATATAGAGCATATTGCAACAATAAATGATTTGTATCCTACAATAGATTTTGCGAATACAACATATAGCGTATTAATAACTCTTAATGGAGATATATTGAGCACTCTTGGTAATGCGTCATGTATATCCCATTCGGAGAGCACTACTATGCCTTCAACTTTAATTATAAATCATGCTCATATAAGGTCTGGAAGCAATAAATGTATTGAAATGAATAGTAGTGCTACTGGAAAAAATAGTTTATATATATATTCTTCTACAATCGGTGGAGGTCTTGGTGCAGGTAGTTACTCTATAAGTATAACTAGCAATGCTTCTCTATCTGAATGTCTTATATATAATACCAATTTCATTGGAAATCTATTAGATACATCTGGGGTAAATGCAACAAATAGTAAGTTTAACTTTTTTAATTGTACAACAAATGCGACAACAAGGACAATAAATAATCATCAAGTTGCGTTAGTTAATATACAAATTTACAATAGTAGTAGTGGTACTATGGATATGAACTTAAAACAAAGACTGGTTTAATATATGAAAATAGGTGATTTAATTATCTCCGAGAATAAACTCTTTATAGTATATGATAGGAATATAGCTATTACTGCTAACCTTACTCAGTTAGATATAGTTGATGTTGATAGGTTTAATAATGTTGAACATTGCGTTATTGAATTAGAGATAGGAAATAAGAGGAAGTTAAAATTAAGGCGAATACTCAAGCATTTATTAACCGGTAGCATACAATTATCTCTAAAAGAGAGGGTTAACTTTAATAAATATATTTCTTGGATGTTGACTAATATGTTAAAGATAGATATAATACCTCAACATATAGCTCAAAATAATAGATCTATAATAGAGTATTTATATAGTACAAATTGTGGAGCGAAGCGCTAATTTTTTGGCGAAGCGCTTTTTTAAAAAAAAGAAAGGTTAGTATGAATAATATATTTAAATATATATCTTTGATTGTTATTGTTGGATTGTTTGTTGCATTAGGGTGGATGAAATATCAATTGGATAATAGTAATGATAATGTAATAGAATGGCAAAACAGATATGCTACAATTGAGACTGTTCATAAGGTAGATAGTACTTCTTATGCTAAACAGGCTTTGATTGTTAATGATTTGAAGAGTAATAATGAGGAATTAAATAGAGTTGTCAAGAAGCGTAATAGTGAGTTGGCGGCAGCTGCCTCTGTAAAATTATCTCTATCATTAAAATTAGATTCTATTAAAACAACATCTCATATAGACACCATATATATAGATACAACAAAGTTTTATTTAGATAGTAGGTTATTTACATATGATAAGGATGGCGTTTATATGACGGGATTCTTTAATATAGTAGATCCATATCTATTATTTATAAATAGTTTATCTATAAATTCTAAATTAGACATAGGACTTACATATACGAGTAATGGAGTTTGGGAGTATTTGATAACTACTAATAGTAAATATCTATCCGTAGATAGCATTAATGTAAAAGTTTTAAGTGATTTTACTTCCTCGAAGAGAAGTACCTTTGGATACTTAGGAGGATTGGGATATTATTATGACGAGACATTTAGCACACTAGGAATAGGTGCCGGATTTTATTATAAACAATTTGATGTAAAAATGGGTACCATATTTAATGGTACTAAAAATGCACACATAGAAGTTATATACAGGAGCGAGTAATGACAACAGAAGAAAGAATAACATCTCTTGAATCAAGAGTACACATATTAGAAGCAATTATTGCTGCATACGAAAATGGTTTTGTTAGTAATTTAAAATATCAACAAACTACAATAGCTTTAAGGTCGGATAATTCAGAATTCAAAACTGATATCAGCGACTTAAAAACTAGAGTTGCATCTTTAGAGTCTGCAGTTTAATGGTTGTCCAGTCGGCCAAATAGACCAACTGGACAACATAAGGAGGAGTTACTATGTCGCCTACAAAGAATTAACCAGATTCTTTGTTTACTCTTTATTTTTCTTTTCTGCTTCTTTTATATATTTATACACTTCCATAATATTATCATACTCTTGCTTCTTGGCTTTCCTACGTAATAATATGTTATATAAATACATTCCTTTCAAATATAACCAAATAAACAATTCCTTAAGATAGTATAAACTATACATAAATATAAATCTAATCCTGTTCATCATATAAACCCCTTATTGGATTAACGGCCAAGAAATTTAGGGCCTCTTTTTCTTCGTATTCATAAAATTCTTTATTTGAATAAAAATCCTTATGTTCTATTGGAGGTTGTTCTGATAATAGGAATCTCTGTATAATACTTAAACCTGTATCAACTAGATGTTTTGTGTCTCCGCTTGTTGCAGTAATGAATCTTGAAATATATCCATCACAATAAATATCATCTAGCTCTTTTTCACTCTGATGATCTTTATCTCTACTTGGATCATAGAATCTAGTACCATCCGCATTCAATCTTGTAATATCTATATATATTTTATCTGTCCTTAAGTTAGCAAATGCACCATTCAATTCATTATAGAATCTACTATCTGGTATAAATATGATATGTGATTTAGTTTTATCTGATGCAATAATAGATTTAATTATCTTATTAGTTTTATTAACCCAATAATCGGGACATGTCTTTCTTCGATATCCAGTTCCCCATGCCTGTAATAGCGGAGAATCTTTTTCTATCATACCATCATGAGTAGTTAGTCCGCGATCTTCCATATATTCATAAAGTGCCGGAACCTCTTCTCTTGATACATGATTATATGTATTATTAAACAACCCTGTACCAGATGGTTCTCTTAATAGCATACTACCATCTTCTTCAATAGAGATTAATGGCCACTTTGGATCAAATGCAACTTCATTTTTTAGTGGATCTGCCCAGTGTAATATTGTAGCTTTTATATGTGGATATTCATTATCTACTATCTCTTTGAGATGTTCTGCTAAATAATCTTTACCACTTCTAGCCCTGTGTCCGATTAGGACTATTAAATTATTAGTCATTGTCTATTCCTTTAAATATATGCGTTAAAACATCTATTGTCCATCCATTACCAATCATCTTATATCTTTGAGAATTACTAACGCCATTAGTATATCCTTCCGGTATACTTTGAAGTAACTCACACTCTTCTGGGGTTAGCTTATCTAGTTTATCCATACTATGTAGTGGTACATTGTGTCCACCTGTTCCCATATTTGCAGTTAAACAAGGACATACGCCACTCATATTTTCTCTATAATATCTTCTACGGTATTGATAATATCTACCAACCCAATTTGGTCTTGATGGTAATTTATTAATTGGTATATTTGTCCAATAAATTCTAGGCCTATTTTGTTGAACAAATAAATCTGAATTAATTAAATACCCTTCTACACCCATAAGTTCATCTATTGTCTCTTTCCATTCTTTCTTTCTTGGAACTACATTTTCTAATAAGAAATATTTTGGCGACAACTCTTCCTTTATGCGTATGAACTCTAATAATAGTTTACTCTTAGGCCCCTCAAGTCCTAGTCCTAATTTTAAGCCACTTAAGTCTTGACATGGACTACCTCCTATGAGTAGGTCTATTCGTGGAAGATTATTGCTATTAAGATTAACTATATCTCCTAGTTCTACATTATCTGGATAGTTTTTCTTTGCAATCTCTAATGCATATTTATCTATCTCAGATGTATAGTAAGTAGTAATAGGTATGCCCGCACGCTCCAATGCTATTCGACCGCCAGACATCCCATCAAATAAACTTAGTATATTAAATTCTTTCATATATTAAATATACTAGCTCTCATTTCATATTCGTCTATTATTGCCAATATCAAGTCACGAATATTGTCCAGTATTTCAATTAGAAGATTAAATATTTTTGCGATGGTTTCGCCTAAATACATCTTTAATTTCTTAAACATTGCTATTCTCCTTGGTTATTAATAACATCTTCATGTGCATAACATAATGTTTTATAAGAACAATATGAACATTGCCAATCATAAGATGGATTGTTTGTTGGACTTTTTATATAATTGTTATATGCTGTTTCAGATATACGACCCGACTCATATAGTATTTCTACTTGCTCTGGACTATGATTCATCGTAAAATCCCTTTCTGGAGGTATTAAATCTACTTTCTTGGTACCACTCTTTATTAGCTCTATATCTTTGTCTAGCTTGTCTAATATAACTTGATATCTATCAAAAATGTCCTCTACATAGAATCCAGTTATTAAATTGCCATTAACACTAGCCCTATGTTTCCCGTTTGCTTGTTCCTCGAGAGTTACATCAAATTCAGTTCGTTTAAAATTATCTCTAAGCAGATATATTAGTTTACCTCCTACAAGATTTGGATCGTCTTTTTGTTTATATAAATATATAATCAATTGTAATAAGTTTTGTTCTTTTGGTTTAGGGTATACTAAATGTTTATTAGATCCTCTCCCTTCATAGTGAGTGAATAGTTTAGTCGCGGGTCCTCCCCATGTAGATTTTACCTCTACAATAACGTACTTATCATCATCATACTTCTCTTCGGATTCAATAGGAACTTTAACAACAATATCTATTTCTCCATTAATATTAGTATCAACATCATATACTTTCACTGAACCATCTTTAAATGCTCCTGAATCCTTAAATAGATTAGTAATAAAATCTTCAATTAAATTACCAAATTTAAATATATATAAAGTCTTTGTTGTAATAGGCTCTGTTTGTTTAAAGTCTAATACTCTATACCATATTTTTCTGTGACAACTGCCCCATATAAAGGCATTACCATTTTCTATACTGACAACTGAAGCTTCAGTTGGTCTTAGTGAAAATCCTCTTTCTGATAACGAATTGCGTTTATTATCACTATTATCAACTTCTATTTGCTTATCTAGTATATTCCATATCTTTACTTTGCTTAATTCTCTAGCATCCATTAAACTCTCTCCTTAGTGTGTTTCTTGCTTTATCTAGATCAAACACAAAAGTATTATAATAATATGTATTACCATATGTATTAATAATTTGAGTTTTACCATTGTTTATATTAATTTTATTTGCAATTATACTATTCATAGTTACATTATCAAATTGTAAGTCTAATGGTGTAACTATTTCTGTATATCTTGGTTGTATAATTTCTATATTATATTTATTAATAGGAACTATATTTCTTCTTAACATTCTAAAGTTGGATCGTACATATTTAATAAATTCCAAAACCATAGACTTTTCGAGGAAGAGGAATAGGTCCCGCCTATCCTCTATCTCGATTTCCTTGAACTTGCCAACCATCTTATCTAATAGTATGTATAAATCATTATATAGTCCACCACTTTCGTGTAGAGACTTTATCTCCTCTAAATTACTATAAAACGTATCTATATCAAAAAAGAAATCATCAGCCGGAGCCATTGATTCCATATAATCCACTAGGTTGTGTATATTAACTCCGTTAATTAATATGTCATAAAAATAATCTACAACATTTAAATCATATAACTGATTAGTAATATCACTAATAGTGCTATTAAAATCAATATTATTAACTGATTTTTTTAATGTTAATAAATCGTTAGCACTCCAATTCATATTTCCTCTATAATTTTTACTACTATATAACCTTCACCTTTAATGCTTTGTATATATTTAAATGTAACCTTTTGTATGTAAGCTATATAGTCATCAACTATATAACCACCAGATGTTAGGCTATCTGCAAATACCTTATCTACCATAGATAGAATATTAACCAAGTCTATCTTTTTGTCCTTATTATCTTTGGTTGGAGGTAAGAATAGTGTATATTCAAGTCTTAGTTTTTCAAAGAAAAACTCACCAACTTCCTCAAGTGCCTTTAGACAAATATTTGAATATTCTAATTTGAACTTGGCTTGTTGAAATTGATGTGCATTTCTATAGGTATTCATCGTGAATAATGCTTTACTCTTCTTCTTGTAGTACGGTAGAGGAATTTTCAGGGATATATTCCGTCCTGCCATCACCAACCACCTTTCTAATCATAGTCTTTAAAATATTTTGTGCAACACCAAAGAAAAAGTTTTTGTCACTTAGTTCGCTGTCATTTGGCATTTCTGCTAAATATCTAATATCTTCTAGATCGCGATCCGAGCCTTCTTCTCTGTACTTGTTAACAACATCTTCATATAGCACTGATGGAACAAATACTAAGAATATTTTATTATCTTTTTCTCCAACTAGCAATGAATTAAAGAGTCCAAGTGGCTGTATCATCTTACCAACAAATTTATAGAATTCATTCTGTTTAATGCCTAATTTAATTTCTTTCATATTCCTTCTTCTCCAAATTCTTCATAATATACACTAATAGCTGGTGAATTAAATTTAACTATAGCATTTTTAGTTTCTTTATTCATAAAACCTGTAACTTCACCAAAGTAGTATCCTGTATTCTTTAACATTCTTTGTACTTTAATAATTACCTGTTGTTTAAACCATCCCATGTGAATTAATGGACCCGGATTGTTTTGAAGTTTATTGCCGCGGAATTTACCATTTGGCAAGTACCATTTTCTAGTTTCTGATTGTGAAACTATAGCCTTCCTAGGATCTAATTTGTATTCTAGGATAAGTAATGCTACCATTTTAACTATTGAGTCTATAGTTTTTTGGTTTGGTGTCTGTATATTAACTTCTGCAAGCCTATATTCAAACATAACTCCAATTCCTCTAGTCATATGTCGCGGCGAATGTGGTATCATCCTTGTATTCTTATTAATTACTTCTATAATGCCATTCTTATGTATAAAGAAATGGGCGGCTAAACTTGGTAATCCAACTCCTGGTGTTACTGTATTACTTGTACTCATATCAATATCGCGTAATTCATGTGTAGGTATGCCTTCTGTTTCAGATGAATAGATTACAATTTTATCTATTAACGACTCAGATCTATCTCCCCATTTTGGCGTGTCATATAAATCATATTGATTTAGAATTAGGCTCTTACCAACACTCATTTTATTAGCCAAAGATAGGTATATACCCTTTACTTGTTCTTCTGTTGGATTCAGTAATTGATGACCTTTTCTTTTAAGTACATAATTCTTGGGCTCTTTACGTAATGAATATACCAATTTAGAGCTAAAGCCTAATAGTTGAATTATACTTAGCCAGATTATCCATAATCTGTTGATTATTTTCATTTAATATTCTCCTGATATTATTAAAATCTATTTTTTCTTTATAGGATATCCTAATAAGATGTATATTATTATCTCTTAGATACTTTTCTTTTGCTTGATCTCTTAGTAATCCTTTATAAAAATTATTAGCACCCTGTGCTCCTGAACCATGCCAGTGTTTTATTATTTCTGAATGTTGTTTTCCATCTGTTTCTATTCCGAGTCTTATGTTTGTTACATAAAAATCTAAGAATAAGCCATCTATATATATTTGTTCTTCAATTTTATATAATGGATATATATCTTTTAGAACTTCTAATATAGTAGTTTCCATAGAGGATCTTTTAGTAATTTTTATGCCACTTAAAAGCTTTTCTATATATTTAACACTGACATCAAGATCTTCACTTATTTTTTCTATAGATAAGCCTTCTACTATATACTTACTTCTTATTTCATTGTCTAATGTCATTTGGATCACCTATTATTTTATGTTTTAAGCCTAATTTAAATAAATAATCCCAAAGTCTTTCATTATCAATCCATATTAATTCATCTGGGCTAACAATAGAATCACTAAATTTTTTTGATACCCTTTCTTCTATGTAAATATTATTTTGAGCATAGTAATAAACATATACATTCGTATCGTCCACTACATATCCCAACAATTTTGCTCTTACATTATTACCTTCAAAGAATATATTGTCATTTCTAGTATTTACTATTTCCATGGTTTGCACCTATCATTAAATTCACAATTCTTACAACTATTAGTGTTAGGATAGATTAAACTTAGTCCAATAGACCTAATTATATTTTTTAAATACTTTTCTGCATTCTCTAATAATTTATCATCAATAGCTATTCTACTAAAAGATGCAGTTGTCATTTTCTTACTAATCTTTACAATATAGTATTCTTGGACTTTAAAACCTTTATCTCCAAATATGTTTATAAATGTATATAAGTTAATGTATGTGAATAAAGATATTGGATACAGATAATTCCTATCTTCTTCAAAGAATACTGGTATAATTTTATTTGTTGTATTGTTTAGTAAAATAAAATCTACTAATCCGGTATAACTACCTTCATATAATTCCACTGGGAGGTAGAAGTCGGCGCCAACTATACTTATATCCTTAAATATTTCTGTATACTCCAATAGGGCATTCTTAGTATTAATAAATATAGTATTAGTTTTATTTACAGAAAATCCTTCTGCTCTATATGCACTACTACTTTTTCTCCATGATATAGCCAACTGTTGTTGTGTTGGTATATATCCGAATTGCATATGTTTAATAAACATATTTCTTATATCATTACTAAAAGCACTAGAAACCCCATCAACTGGGGCTTCTAAATGCTTATTAAAATTACTATAATAATATGGACAAAACATATAAGCCCTTAAACTATTACTATTAAGAGAATGTTTCATTATCCTTCCTTACGTTGCGAATAAAGTCATAATCTTCACTGAATCTAGATTCAATAACTTCGTCATCTCTAATAAGGTATTTTCTGATAGCATTTACCAATTCATTTTGTAAATAAGGTAAATGGTATTTACTCAACTCAACTTGAATTGCTCTCTCGTGGAAAAATAAGAATGGAATAGTAGGCTTGTGGGCTGATATCTTATTCTTACTAACACGTAATAAAACAACCGGACTTCTATTCTCAATCCTACGCTCTTCTCTTGGAATAGCATTATCATAAAAGAATAAAGCTGTTGACTCAGGATTCATATATAGATCATTCAATAAATGGCCAATCCATTTAGCTCTATACTCCAATGACTTAGTTTCTTTAATAAGTTCATTAAGAGCAAAACTACTAGTTGAATCACTGATATTTGAGCTCTTTCTATACTCTACTGTAGCAAAAGTAATTAAATCTTCTGTTCCTGCCATATCGTTTAAACCATTGGCTATTTTGCCAATGCGTATCTTTTCATCAGTTATCTCTTGGTAATCTGATAGATTATATAAATTATCTACCATATAAACCATTTGTCTATCAGGATATCTAGTTTTAAACTCTCTAACAAATCTAAGTCCATCTGATAATCTAGAACCATAGGACATATCCTTAATAAAAAGGCGACCTTCTTTCATCCAGCCACGTAATTTATTATACGCCATTTCTCTTGCACGCATTTTCAATTTTTCATCTACTTCTATTCCATGTATATTAGTTACATCTCTAATAGTCATACGATCGTAAAACTCGTTTGCTAAAATTGTAACTATTTTAGGAACTACCTGCTTACTATTATCGTCTACAGTATGTAAAAATATACATATATTATTAGGGTCTTCACTTAAGTTTTGATCCCATCCTATATCACTTACATATCCAAAGTCTAACATGGATTTAATCCAGTTATAGAACATAGTAGATTTTCCTGAATTAGGTTGTCCGCCTAATATTATCATAGCTCCGACCATACTTCCATCAAATGTTTTCTGGGTTTTAGGCTGAGCTAATAATCTAACAGATGCACTGCTATTAAGAATTTCACCCTGTTCCTTAATCAGCATAAGTTCATTTAGAGACTCTTCCGGAGAATAAACATCTCCATTTTGATCTACATGTAGATTATTGAGTTGTCTATATGCAGATTGCAGTGTAATTCCTGCATCTTTAGGCGATAATTTTAATAATTTAATTGCATTATCTATAATGGCATCACGTTCAATGCCAATTCTTATTTCAACTTCATTGCTTATTCTATTAACTTCCTTCCTTATAATTTCTATTGGAAGTCCACATGCATCGGCGGCAACTCCGCACATTGCATCTTTTTCTATTTCACTAGGTTCATTAACTATAAATGGTATAATATTATTAGCTAAATCATGACCGCGTAAGTCACTTGTGGCTCTTAGAATCTCAAGCTTGTATTCAAATGCTGTTTTATGTGGCAATGTTAATAGGGCTTCTTTGCCAAATTTATGGATAAAACTACTAGGATCTTCTCCTTCTGGCAATTCTACAACACGAACTTTAAAAGCCTTAACTCCAGATAGTACTTCAAAGAGAATCTTAGTTGTAGCTCTTTTACCAGCTGCGTCTCCATCTAAAATAAAAACTATATCACTTTCATCTATTGACTGTAGTACTGTAATATGGTCACTGTTAAAATTCGTAGAACCTACAGCTACGGTTTTAAGTCCAATTTTATCTAGTGCTATTGCATCGGTTTGACCTTCGCAAATATACATTGACCCCATATATCCGTTTTTCTTTTTATTATAAGCATTATTCATATTATATAACATAGATCCTTTATTAAACCATATGTTATTTTCTATATTGTAATACTTACCGCCTTGTTTGTCGGCTACTGAGAAGTAGCAGTTTCGCGCGACATATCCCTTAACACTGTTTTTGTAATCTAATACATTAAACAATAGGTTATTAGGATTAAAGATATATTTTTCTATACCAACTTCCTTGGACATATACTCTGGAGTAATACCAAAGGCAATAATTTCTTTCTTAAAACTTTCCCAATCAGGAATCCATCCTAGTTGATATCTTTTTATAGAAGCTTCATCATAAATATCTTTAGACTCCATATAATCTTTTACTGATTTATCTAGATTATCTGTTTTAATGGCTTTAAGTAAATTACTAAGAGATATATCTCTAATTAATCTATATAACCCTTTAATTTTATATAATTTAGCATCATCTTCAGACATTGGTTTGGACTCAAATTCAATACCATATTTTTTTGCAAGAACCTGCATATTATCAGTAATGAATTCTTTACCAATAATAGGTGCTTTATTTATAATATGATTAGCCATGAAAATATCACCACTTCTATTTGTAGAAAAGTCATGGTACATTATATCGCCACGATTACCTACTAAAATATGTAATGATGCCTTTGTATCTGTACTGTCATCATAAAAAGAAGTAAAGAAGTTCTTGCCGCCCTCTTTAATTCCGCTTTCACGTAAAAAATCCACAAGATGAGATTTAATCTCAAATCTTGCTTCATCAAACGTTAATTTGTTTTTCATATATATATAACTCTCCTAGGGTTTAAATATTGTGACAGAAAATCTAGTACACAGCTTAAACTTCTTTTGATATTTTAATAACTGGATTAATTGATATTATATATTCGCCAGCATTTTCTTTCGTAGAAACAATTATAGTTTGTTGTCTACTTCCTTGTGGTATTCCTAGTTCATGAGAATACTGGTTTGGACCAACTAAAGTTCCTGATCTTACTAATTTAATATTTCCTAATTCATGATATGCTGGACTATGAAAATGTCCTGTAAATATCAAATCAACTCCGTAACTAACATTTTTAGCCATAACAGTACCTTCTGCTCTTGGTGCCATCATATTTTTAGGAAGTTGATGTATTAATTCTATTCTCTTACCTACACATGTATTAATAAATGCAGATACAGAATCTTCACTGATTGTAATAGATACATTTTGTAGATCACCAGTTTCACGTTGTCTTTGTCTTAAACTTATTTCTAAATATCTTGCAATAATTAAATCATAGTTATCACGATATTTGCGCGGCATACCTCCCCTTATCTCTCCATGATTACCTCCTATAGCAAATATATTAATAGGAATATCAGGATAAGTATGAGCAAGTGCTATAATATGTTTATATAATGTAAGTGTAGTATAATTTAATTGGTCTGATAAAGGAGTTACTACATGATGTATTTGACCGGCATATATATTATAATCGCCTTCTATTAAATCTCCACCAAGTGCAATATTGATTTCACCAATACGACCACTGAATGTTTTAAAATGATCATGTGCTTTTGCAAATACATCATTTAGTAATTCATCAGCTATTTCTAGATCGTAATTAGTACTTGTTTTATTATTTTTGGGATCTAGGTATTCTACTTTTTGTCCAAAATGTAAATCAAATAATCCAAGAGTAATGGATACATCATTATCGTTATTTTCTTTATATATTACTTCCTTTAATTTAGGTAGTGTATCTAATAAAGTTTTAGTTCCTTCAGAGAATATTTCATATATCTTTTTTCTATCTATATGATCTCTTGAAACTTTAACAAAATTTGTTAAAGGAGTTTGTCTTAACATTGTTTTCCCTATTAATTATTATTAGTTATATACGCTGAGAACAAACATCGATTGCCCTTAATCAATAATGGCTGTAAGCTATTGTAATCAGCACTATTAATGTAACCATTAAGTTTGCCAATGTCAATATTATTTGTGATGTCTACTTCTAAATTATTATTTATAGATTTCTCAATTGGTATTATACTTGTTGCAAGTCCTCTCTTAAATAGATTATCTTGTTTTCCTGACATTTGATACTTAACAGATAATAAACTATCTTCGCCTATTGCCTTAACGGTATTCCATGCGCCTTTAAACATTAATATTTCTTCAGTTCCCGATTTAGTCAATAGAGAAATACGTCCACCGGTTCCGGTTTTAAATGCAGACTTTGATTTAAGATAACCAACAACTGTTTCTGGACCGCTTGCAGCTGCTATTTCATTTTTATACATATCAAAGGGAGATGATGATATCCAGGTATTTGCTACTTCCATTTCGTATTCTAGTTTTTTATCCATTGGCAAATCGGGTACATATGGCAAACTTAAGAATTCACTGTTATCCATTATATCGGCATTGTAAGCTTTGACTCTAAATACTCTTACAATCTTAATAAGTTCTTCAATATACTCATTATATAAATATTTACCTCTTGTATTTATTTTATCAAAAGCACCAATTTTTACTAATGCCTCTATTACTCCCTTTTTAGAATTTGTTCTAAGAATAAAATCAGATAGGGATTTAAATGGGCCGCGCATTTCTCTTTCCGTAATGATTTCTTCTGCACTAATACTACTAACACCCTTAATCCCAGACATGCCCATAACAATAATACCTTTTCCCATAACAGAAAATGTCATGTATGCATTATTGATATAGGGAGGAACTACTTTAATATTCCAAACATTTCTAGCTTCTTCCACGAATGCACTAACCTTAGTAACGTCGTTGGACTCAATAGTCATATTTGCTGTAAAATATTCTTCTGGATAATAAAACTTTAAATAAGCAGTTTGAGCCGTTGTCATAGAATAGGCTATTGCATGACTTAAATTAAATGCATATTTTGAAAATGCTGTAATTTCATCTAATAATAAATCAACATCTTCTTGAGTCATTCCTTTTTCTACTGCACCTTTAGCAAATCTTATTTTCATAAGTTCTACACCAGCTGCATCTTTTTTGCCAATCGCTTTACGGAATTTATCGGATTCAAATTGATCAAATCCTCCAAGCAATTGGGCCATTGCCATAACCTGTTCTTGATAAATCATAAAGCCATAAGTATCAGTCAATACATCTTTTAGTATTGGAAACCTTTGACTATGTGGAACTATACTATGCCCTGATCCATTTCTATCTGAGATTATAGATTGTAAGAATTGTAATGGTCCAGGTCTATATCCGGCAGATATCAAAGCTATATCAGTAAATTTCTCTGGCTTAAACTTTACGCATGCATTAGACATGCCAGCACCTTCTAATTGGAATACACCCAATAAATGGCCGCCACCTAATAATCTATAAATACCAATATCATCTAATGGTATCTTATTTAATTCTATATCAATATTATGATTCTTTTTAATTAATTTAACGCATAAGTCTAATACATCTAATGTTTTAAGTCCAAGATAATCTATTTTTAACATGCCTAATGATTCTACATCGTGCATTTCAAATTCTAATGTTTCTACATCACCATCTTTCCATGTTGGAACTAATGTATTTACTGGTTCTGGATATATAACGACACCAGCAGCATGTTTGCCGCGATTGTCTATTATACCCTCTAGTTTCTCAGCTTTGTCTATTAATCTTTTATGTTCTTCACTAGACTTATATAAGTCATTGAAATCTTTAACAGTTTTTAATTTGTTAATAGTCCATGCTTCTCCCTGTAAATCTTCAGGTATCTTTTTAATAATATCTTCATAAAAACTAATATCATATCCTAGAACTTTTCCAGTTTTACGTATAGCAGATTTAGCATGTAAATACCCATATGTTCCTATAGTAGCAACATTAGAAATACCCCATTTATCTCTAGCATGCTGTATAAGCTTTTGTCTATTATCTCTTGAAACATCGCTATCTATATCAGCCATACTTCCACCAGAATAACTAATAGACCTTGTTGGTAGTTCATCTGTAATACCAATTAAATATGCTATAGTTGAATTTGCTGTATTTTTTACTTTAATATTATTGCTTAAGAAATAGAAAAAGTAATCTTCTTGCTGATGTAGCTCTACTGCTCCTATCTCTTTTCTAAAATTAACATAATCTACATCACGAAATCTCTTCGACTCCATGCAAATCTTTCTCAATTTCCCCTGTGGCTCTCTTAATGGATTCTTCAATTTCTTTATCCTTTTCATTTAATTCGTTTAAGAAATCTGCAAATGTCCTGAATTTTTTGGACAGAGCTTTGGATCTCTTTAATATCCCAGTGGAATTGCCATCTATATCTAGTTTATATTCTAACGAACAGCCAAATACTTTATGAAATAATTCATAAAATCTCTTTTCTTCTTTACTATTAAACATAGCCGATAAATTACAATGTTTGCAATGAAAGCCATAAACACCACTACGATTACTTATGTCTTCCATTGAATCTATAAAAATATCTAATTCTTCTGGATTTAAATCTTTTATTACTTGAGATATATCTTTTGCATTTAGAGCTTTTTCTAAAAACTCTTTGCTTAATTGCCTATTGTTCATTGTTATTCCTTTTAAATTCATCATATGGTAATTCTTCAAAACTAATAATTGGTATTGATGCTCTTCCAGCATTCAAAAATCTACTAAAATATAAATTATATTCTAATGGATTAACTTCTGTTATGCCAAGAAGATAATTGACTATACTTCCGGCACCAGAACCTCTACCAACTCCCATTGGTACTTGATTTTCTTTAGCCCATTCCATATATTCAGCTATCATTAGGAAATAAGACGGCAATGCCATTCTTATCATTGTATCTATTTCCATTTGTGTACGTTCCAATATCTCTTCGGTAATATTCTCTCCAAATCTTTTAATCATTCCTGCATATATCGCATCAATAAATACCTGATTCTCTTTAGACATATCATCAAGTTGACTTGGTATTCTATAATTTCCAAATTCAAATTCTATATTACATCTATTAACTATGTTAATGCTTTCATCGAGTCCTTGTATGTGATTAGGGAAAATCGCCGCTAACTCACTATAAGTCATCATATGATAATTATTGCCATAATAAGAAATAGTATTCCATTTCTCATCATTAACAGTAATGCCCCTACCAGAAGCAAGCATAATATCGTGTACTTCTTTATCTTGAGGTTCAATATAGTGACTGTCTGTAGTTATTACATATCTAATATTGTTCTCTTCAGCCAGTTCAAAGAGTCTTTCTATTACTAAGTCTTCTGTCTTACCCATGTTATGTTTCTGTATCTCAATATAATATCTATCACCAAATACATTTTTATACCAATCAACAACATCTTGTGCACTTTCAGTGGCAAATTGATATTGCTGTCTACATGGATCGTCTTCTTCACATGTTTCCATTATTTCATAAGCAGTCATATACATTTTACTAGTTTCAAGCATTAAATCATGTCTAATTTGATAGGCTAAATTGCCGCCATAACATCCAGATAAGCAGATAATGCCTTCATTATATCTTCTTAGAAGCTCTCTATCTATTCTAGGCTTATTATATTTATTTTCTTCTTGATGAGATAACCCTATTAACGTAGATAAATTTTTCCATCCAGTCATATTCATAGCTATCAAAGTAATATGATAATACTTATCTATATTAGGAACCTTATCTAACCTACTTCTATTTGCTATATATGCCTCTACTCCAAGAATGGGTTTAATGCCATTTTTTTTACATTCATTATATAAATGTATGGCAGATGCCATAGTTCCATGTTCAGTAAGGCAAACGGCCGGCATCTTATTCTCAACAGCTTTTTTAACTATATCCTTTATAGAACTAATTCCATCTCTTATACTAAAAAATGAATGAGCATGAAGCGAAGTAAATTCTTTTCCATCATATTTATTAGGTGACATTCCTTGTTTTCTCCATGGCTTCTTTTAACATGGATTCGGCCAATGCTTTGTTGCCAATTATTATTGACTGTACTATTTCTCTTAATGAAGTAACTTCTTCAGCAGCAATAAATCGTCTATTATTACCATTAGCTACATATATTTCACTTCTCATTGCTATTGTTTCATTTAATACATCATTTAAGATAGGCTCTAATTCGTAATCCCAATAGAATTTATATTTTAATGTCGGAAGTGGGTTCTCTATACATGAGAATCCGTTTATTGCGTAATTATAACTTCTATCAGTATTTACTACAAGAAAACCATATAAGGTATCTAATACCATTACTTCTATTAGTTCTCTATTTAATCTTGATTCCCCAAGAAATAGTCTGTCCATTTCTTCGCTTGTTATTGCGATTGCTATTTTTTTATTTTTATAATCAATTTCGAAATATCTTAGTTCTTCTGTGGATTCATTCATTATGAGCTTCCTTTTTTAATATGATAATTTTTATAATATAATTTACTTAATAAATTAAAGTTATGTTCCTTAAAAAGAACTACTTTTGCGCCACTTTCTATATCAAATGGTTTAGTCAAATTGTCAAGAAATTCTACATAGGATATACCCAGTAAATGTTCTGCGGTCTCAAATCCTATAATTATAATAAATCTAGGCTGAAGTTTTTCAAATATTCTATATCCAATCCACTCTAAATCTTCTTTAGTTTTCTTGTCAAATGAACCAAATCCTTTTGGAATAAATGGAATAGCATTTACATACATAAAATCTTTTTCTGGATCAAATCCAGCCATTCGACATGCATTTTTAAATTCTGCATACTTTTCATCACCTAAAGGATATCCAAAATGTATATTATCTTTTTTACAATGATACCATTCAGATTTTAGAGGAATCATAGAATAAACTATATTTCCACTATCTATATTTCCAGTATGCAAAACATAAAAATCATCGTATATTCGATAAGATTCATTACCGATAATTTCAGTTAAACGCTCATTGAGTTCATTCTCAATTTGAAGCATTTCAAATTGTCTATTTATCATTTTTATGAACCTATAATTTCTTTTGTTCTTTCCCATAATGCATTTAATATATCTGGGTTTTCACGCAAGAACTCAACTGCATTATCAAAACCTTGTATTTTAAATATCTCTGTACCGTCTTCAGTTTTAGCAGATGTCCATCCAGCTCCTCCAATTTTGATTACGTCAAAATTAGCGGCTACACTTGCTTTATCAAATACTGGATCAAATCCATGCATAGGAATAAATTTCATTATTGTCTGTCTTTGTGGAATGGCAACCTTATTTTTAAATGCTTTAATTCTGGCTTCGTGCCCCTTGTCATCTTTTGGTCGATCAACATATTTAAACATTAAACGTACATGAGAATAAAATTTCATAGCATTACCACCAGTACCCTCTTCGACCCAAAACATTCCCTTATTAACATTTCTTAATTGGTTTATATAAATACCTGATATTCCTACCTTACCTAATTTACCTTGTACTTTCCCAAGATGTTGTGATAGTCTTCGCGACAATGCTCCCATTGAATTGGAGTCTGCATCTTTTTCGTTAACTATCAAAGAACCCAATCCAGTAACAGAATCTACTATATATAAATCTATACTATTGGCTTCTACATATTTAGTAATAACATCTGCGGCATCCTCTATACTATCTAATGAAACAAAATGAACTCTATTAGTGTCATTACCATCGAGTCCATACATCTCAAAGTAATCTTTTATATTAGCTGATGATTCACCATCAATAAATAAAACCCTACCACCAGCTTGATAAACTTCACCAGCGATTTGTAATGCCATAGCAGTTTTGCCAACTGATTCATTTCCAGTAAAATCATAAATCTTACCCCATGCAAAACCTGATTGGGGTCCAAAGTATTTACCAGATATAATATAATTCATACTAGGCATACTTAACTCAAAAAACTGAGTTGCTTGATCTATTTCTATTTCTGGATCAAAATACATCTTTTGACCCTTAAATCTTTTTATACTTCCCACAACAGCTCTTGCAAGCTCCATACCTTGTACTTCTCTTTGTAATAATGCCATTATTTAATTTCCTTTAATTCATATATAAAAATTTCTTCATTATCCATGCAGTCTCCAAGGGGAGATTCTATAATCGTTACACAGTCAAGATTATTATAGGTTTTATCTTTATCAAAAATACAATTAGTACATTTTATACCTAGCTCTTTTGCTTGTTTCTTTTTAATTATTTCAAATTCTACTTTTATCATTTTGTTAATCCTTTTACTAAATCTTCAAATTCCTTAAAAGAGAATGAAGTCTTTTTAGCTTTTGAATTAACAGAATTACTATAGTACCCTATTTCTATTCTTCCAGTAAATCTAGAATACGAAATAGACATTTGTATGCCATTTTTTTCAATAGTAAAGAATGCATTTCCTTTAATCATATCTATAGTTTCAAGAGAATCCAACGCCATACATTTACATATTATGTTTAATTGATCTTCGGTTAGTTCTCTATCTTTTGTGTAATTAGGTGGTTGAACCTTAGTCATATCTGGTTCTACTTTTTTTTCTACTAGTTTTTTAGTTCTAGTCCTTTTAACAGGAGCAGTTTTTGCCGCGACTATCTTCTTAGCCTTACTCATTAATACCTCTTGGTTGAATTAAATCAGTATAGTTACATAGTGTATAATTATAATAATGATCACTATATGTATTATCAGCCATTTCAAGATCGTGAATAAATTGGTTGAAATCTTCTGGATTTTGAATTACTTGACAACCAGCACTATATTTACCAACATAACTTGATATACCATATAAGGAAGCTCTATGTATATTAATACCAAATAAACCAGTATAAATATTCTTTCCATAGTCTAAAGTATCGTCTTTGTTTCTATCTCTCCATACGGATACGTTCCCTACTTGTTTTAGTGCTTTATATTTACCTTGATGTAATCCAAGTGAATATGCATTTACATATTGACCAGGGATTAATATTGCGGTTCCATTTCTATTTAATAAATTGTTTAAATAATATTTACCTGGATCAGTTGTTGCATTATATGTGTTAACTATCCATTCGGTATCATTTTTTTTATAAAACGTGACTATATAATCATCAAATTTATTTAATGTATTGTCAATGTTATTTCTTATACCTAGTATATTAACTTTATTAATTCTTTTATCTATAATGTAATTTTTTTCTTTATACATTGCTAATATTGATTCAATTGAAAACATATTTTATTCCTTTAATTATTATTAAAACCTATCCACACTATATACTCCTCTCACCGAGTGGGATCAAGTGTGGTTAAATTAGTAAAATATTACTCATTATATAAGGTTTTACAAACTTCTACCCCGTCATTTCCATGTTCAGCTTTACGGGAAGACTGCAGTGTAGAAATCTTATCACGAATCATAGGCCATAATTGTGTTTAGAATCTATGATTCTACAATTATGGACCAGGTTTCGTGATAAGAAATACTTTAACATCTCAAATAGAGATTATATATAACTTGTTGCCCTATAATTATATAGGGTTCAAGTTAACTTTACCAAACGACTCTTCAGCAGCCATCGCAACTAGAACTATACGCGAGGGGTTCAGATCTGCTAAAAAAATAGTGGTTGTCTAAAAGTTACTTCTTAATCGTTTCAAGCTAATTGCCATTAGTATAAGTAAGATAAGAAGTAACTTTTAGAATATTCAATAATGTTCTAAATAAGAACACAAAAACCTTTTTTTTCAAACATTAGTCGCCCTATAAGAGCGACATTAGTTTGTCAAAGTGCCGTCCTTCGAAGGATCCTTCTATGATCATGATCCTAGAAAGATCTGCTCAGACACCTTTAAAATTCTCCCGAGCGATCCTCTTATGAAGCTAGTTAACACTAGTATAATCACGTAAGAGGAAGAGAGGGAGAATTTATATTATTAAATCTCAAATAGAGATTGATAAATTCATTTTTATTTAAAACTTGGGCTATAAATAGCCCTTTAGTTTTAAAACCGGCCGGAGCGTTCCATCATTGAGTCATGCTAATTACTATGGTCCGCTCATGGCGCTAAAAGATAAGTGGTTCTAAGACTAAAATACTACTAGTATAAATTGTATAGAACCCATATCTTTTAGCTTATTAACAGCAGACTCTAAATAAGAGTCATTATAACCTTCTTTTATCCACACCCAGTAGTTGTTCCACATATTGAACATACATAACAATTGCCTTTTCTCTGTGTTAGTCCTCCACAAGATGCACAGGGTGGACCGTCTAAATTCGATGATTCGATAGTAATATCTTCATCGTCTACATCCAACTCGCTTTCAACTTTTATATCTTCTTCAATATTTACATACTTTTGTTCTAGCCATTTTCCAAGAAAGTCTGGTATTGATTCTGCGAATCTAATACTTTTAACATCAGTCATTCCAGCAGGCTCGAACTTCATACCCTTAAATACCTTAATAAAACTTTCTATTGGAGTGCCATATTGTAAACCTATAGATATACTCATAGACAGGGCATCCATTAAACCACTTAAAGTACTACCTTGTTTAGACATCCTAATCCAGATTTCACCAATTTTCCCATTTTCATATTTGCCAGTATGCATATAACCACTTTGCATTCCGATTCTAAAATTGATCCTATCTGACTTACACTCTTTAGGTAATCTATTTCTAGTACCTTGAGTAATAAGCTTTACTTTTTCTAATTCTTCTTTTTTAGTATTAATTGGTTGGAATTGTTTACTTCCATCTCTATATATAGCAAGAGCTTTCAGCCCCTTTTCCCATCCTTTGAAGAATAAATTATATATATCTTCAACAGTAGCTGTATTGGGCATATTAGCAGTTTTGCTAATTGCTCCACTAAGATATGGTTGAATTGCTCCCATCATATCGACATGACCCTCTGGTGTAATTTGATTATCACCAACAGCAGTTTCAAATACATTGTAATGTTCTTCTTTTAATCCACTACCAATTATTGTTTCATGTTTTTCAATAAACTTTGTTATTTCAGATATTTCAGTTTGTGTATATTTCAGAGCCTCAAGTCCATATATTATTTCTCTTAATGTTAATTTTAATACTCCACCACCTACAAGCGTCTTATATGACACCAAGGAAAACGCGGGCTCTATTCCTGTAGTAGAATTATCCATTGCAAATCCAATAGTACCACAAGGAGCCATTAGAGTTGCTTGAGCATTTCTATATTTAGTATTTTCATTGAATGTATCATATATTTCTTTAGCTTCAGTAAATAAATGTACAAACTTTTTATAGATTGTTCTATTAGCCTTAGTTAAATCTTTATTAATATCATTTTTATATAAATTTATAACCTTATGCATTGAAGTTTTGTTGGCTTCAAATCTTTCAAAAGAACCAGTTATACCTGCTAACTCAGAAGACATTTGATATACGCTTGCATTCATTAATGCTGTAATACCTCGTGCAAACCATCTACCTCTATCACTATTATAGGCTATACCATTACTTAGGAGTATCGCGCCAAGGTTACTATATCCCACACCAAGTGGTCTATATTTTTTAGTAGCAATACCAATTTTTTCAATTGGATATTTAGAATAATCTACCAATATTTCCATACTTAATGTCATAAATCTATTAGTATGAATAAAGGATAAACTATCAAAAGTTTTTGTTTCTAGATTATAAAATTTCATTAAATTAGTAGAAGATAGATTACAACTAGTATTATCTAGGAATGTAAATTCACTACATGGATTACTACCTTTAATTTTAGCATCATTACTACATGTATTATATTTGTTAATCATATCATGATATTGTAAACCTGGATCACCAGATATCCATGTATTTTGAGCTATAGACAATAACATATCTTCAGCCTTAATCCATTCTATAACTTTATAATTTTTATTAGTTGTATAATCATCACCTATTACTAAATAATAATCACCATATTCATCAACATTAAATTTACCCTGACTAGTTTCCTTAAAATCTTCTGTTAAATCTAAGTTTATTCCCGATGGATGTCTAGATATAAGTGCCCAATCTTCCTTTTTTCTAGTTGCATTAAATAATGCATTTTTAGCATGAATACTAATATTAACATTTTGAAAGAATACAGAATTATATGCTCCATTTGGGTCATTAAAATCAGCAGAATATCCTGCGTCAATTAATGCTTTTGCTTTCTTTTCTTCATTAGACTTACATGATATAAAATCTAATACATCACCATGATCATCATCGAGTTCATTCATTCTAGCAGCTCTCCTAGTAGTACCGCCAGACTTAGTTACACTAGCTGCTGTATCATATATTTTCATAAAAGATATTGGCCCAGAACTTTTTCCACCACTACTTAAATGTTCTTTTGAACTTCTAAGAGGGGATAGGTTAGTGCCGGCACCACTGCCCTGTCTAAATATCTCCATTTCAATACCAACATTCTCTTCAATAGATTCCATAGTATCTTCTATAGACAATATAAAACAAGCACTAGATTGATATCCAGTCTTTCTAGTATAGTTACCTAAATTCATCCATACAGGAGAATTAAATGCAGCATACTGATGACTTAAGATATATAGCATTTCATCAACATAAATTGCTATATCTTCGTTTTGTTCTCTTAAGCTATCTATTACATAAAAGTATTTCCATACATTAAGTTTCATTTCGTCTTCGAGAGAATTCCCTTGACCTAATGTATCTTCCATAAACTCTATAGACTTCTTTCCAAAATAACCTTGTGAAACACCCCATAATGCCATTGTATATACTAATCTTTCTATTAGTTGTCTAAAATCAGATTCTCCAATTCCATTTTCAAATGGAGTAATGAAATATTTACTTGCAATAATATTAATTGCTGTTTGAGAAAATGTACTAGGAAAGATAAGATTCTCTCTATGAAAGCCAGAACCTGGTATATCAGCAATAACATTATTCCATGTTATATCATTATATGGCCCACCTTCTTTTGTTGTAAACTTACGTTTTATGTTAAGTTTTTGCATATTTATTTCCTTTCGTTTGGTTACCAAGTGCCCATGGAAAGACTCGAACTTTCAAGAAAAATAATTTTTTCTTTATCTCAATCACTATAGCGCGCAAGTGAAAGGATAGCGTATACCTCAGCTACTTAAATACATATTTGTATTCTTTCACCTTTAATTCCGCCACACGGGCATATATTAATTATTGTTTTTTCTAATTGAATTAAAGATATTTACAACATTAACCCATACTTTTAGACTCGCTATCCCGACGCATGGTTTGCCAAACAAATCGACGATTAATGTTTCTATATTTATATAGTTTTTATTTACTATATTCATATTATCTCCTAAACAAAATTCTTTAATTCATTTTGCATATTATATAAAACTACTTCTATTGCTTTTTTCTTATCTAAGAGTTTAAATAAATTTTCTTTAAATCTTTCTACAATAATTTCTGTAAAACTATTTGCCATTTCTAATGCAAGATGTTCTTCTTCTAATTGGCGTTCTACTATTTTAAGGTTAATAGCAGTGCCGCGTGCATTATATTGTAATCTTATATTATGTAATTTCTTATTTATAGCAGATAATTTTATTTTAGCATTTTTATATTTACCATTAATAGAAGATAATAAATTTCTACATTCATCTAATTTATTAGATGTTATAACCATCAATGTTCTCATATCTGACATTGATGCATTAGGATCTACTTTAATAGTAAAGAAGATATCCCACTCTATTAAAGTTCTTCCTATATAATTTATTTCTTCTACAGTTTTATTGTTCAGAGTACTTAATAGCTTTTCTTGAGCATTATTAAATAAACTATGTATAACTTCAGCTTCGGTAAGTTCTTCATTCTCTTCCACATTAACTCCTAATTAATTCTATTTTCCTAACATTGAATATTTTCTTTAATATATATAAAGTAAATAATTCATCATAAGAGATAGCTGAACTAAATCCGCTCTTCTTAACATCAGAAACAATATCAATTATGCTTCCATCTTCTAAGCCAACTTGATAAGATACACCAGTTTCTTTATTGGCGAAGATATGTTTCATAGCATTTTCTATTACTTCTTTGTTTTCAACAACATCTATTTTAATATTGTCATTGTATTCACTAATTCCAGTTAAAGTTTCAATAGTACTATTAAGTGCTTCTTCATCATTCAAAAAAAACGATGGGACAAAAGTATATTTAAATTCTACTTCTGGGTATTTTTCTTCAAACAGTTTTTCCGTTGTAGACTTTCCTCTTACTGGCTTAAAAACCAATAGAGCTATACCTTCTTTTACTGTTTCAATTGAAGGAAGATCTTCTTGTGATATATCATACGCCTTATAGCCAATATGAAATTTATCTAATAAAGTAATATACACATTATAATCAAAAGATGAAAGTGATTTATAAAATAAATATATCATAACTTACCTTTGTTGTTCTTCTATCATTGCTTTAGCAGTATATCTATATAGTGCATTTTCCAAGAAATGTGTTAGTGTAAAGATTTTTAATATGTTAATAGTATCTTGATCTGTCAATATTTTAGCATCAGGTATAAGAATTGGGGCGGACTCCTCTTCGAGATCCCCTACTTCATCAACCCTATTAACATCTTCTTCAATATCAATAGAAATATTCATTTTTAATAAAACAGACTGGCTATTCCATTGTTCACTACTAACATCTAATTCATTTATGAAACTATTGATATTAAAAATATTATCTTCAGTTAAGTATGATGAAAATAATTGTGCAAATAAATCACTAAATGTATTATCTTCTATATCAACCACAGGTAAAGAACCGACTCTCAATTGTATATTATTCCCAAAGAGTACATATACATTTCTATATAGTCTATCTCTAATAGTTTCATTTTTAATTATTGTAGAATACGGTAGTTGTTCTTCATTTTTTAATCTTAAAAATTCAGTAATATTACTAGCCGTATCAGAAAAAGTTGCTCCAGCAAGTATGAAATCAATTATTAATTTGTTTGTTATATGACATAGTTCAGTAGTAATTTTATATCTACTAAAATTACTTAGGATAGTGGTATTCAAGACATTATTCATATCAAATCCTCCAATACTGTTATAGGTATATAAATAGAAGATATTCCTCTTATGTCATTTACATTAGTAATAATTACACTATTTTCTAATTCTAATTTGTATGTTGCTAAAACATTTTTAGCGACTGTTGCAGTTTCTACTGTTACTCCAGAGAACTGATCTAATTCAGCATTGTATTTTAGAATACTAAATCTAGTTCCTCTATTAACTAATCCAATTTTAATATAATAAACTATATTTGGTATTGTCTCGTTAAATAAAGAATTAAGCAAATTATTGCCATTAATACCAGTATTAATTGCAACTTTACTATATTCTAAAAACATGTCATTTATATTTAAGTATGACGACATAATATATCCTTGTTTGTATTAATTAATTTAACGGTTAAGGTACCCAGCATCGAGCTGAGGCGACTCTTACTGGGTACCCTGACATTATACTAGCTACCTAGCATAATGTATGTTGTAGCTCTTTTAATAATTTCATAAAAGTATAGCATCTCGCCTGCATCAAAGAATATAGTTGCCGAATTTCCATCATAAAAACTACCCACCATATAGGTACCCGGGCTACCATTTTTAATGCTGAAACTCTTTTTCTTCTTATCCCCATCTATGGGGAAGTGTTCTAGAACTAAATCTATGGTTCCAGTTTTTTGCCATTTAGCAAATGCATATAAGATTTTACTAATATCATTTGGACCAATTGCGAATAAAACCTTATTAGTCCAGTCAATAACTCCATCAGAGCCCTTAGCCATGTCTACGAATACTGCACCATGTCGACTTATTGTTTCAAAGCCGGTGCTCGTTTTTTCGTATTGAGGTTTACTCATATTTAGTTGTAATGCTCCCGATTTCTTATAGATTTGCCATTGTGATTTTGCCACGATATTTTCCTTTTTATTTATTATTAAACTACTGGCTTTTGGCCACCTGCAAAATTACCTTCATATCTACGACTCTTATCAACGGGTAGATATCTTCCAGTAAATTCGCCGGCTGTACCTAAACTATGGTCATTTAAATTTATATATACAGCACCACATTTAACACAACGCATTTTAGTATCTGGTACATTAATTGCAACAGGTATTAAATCAGCCTTACACATTGGACATGTATTATCTTTATATTTAGGTTGTTTCAATTTTTTCAAGTATTCCTCCGTTATTTTTTATAAAATTTGTAATATATTTATAATCTCTAGGATTATCATTCAATTTTAATAGATTTATCTTTCCTTGTAATGACAGAGATATAAGTTTAGTAGGAGAATTAATAGAATCAATTACACTACTTAGTAATTTCTTATAATACTTATGTGACATATTAAATTTCTCATTAATAAGAAATCCAAGGATTTCTTGATTATAATAATGTGGTTTAATTGGCTGTTTCTCAACCGAAAATCCTTCATTATTATATAAATCTTTAATAACAGACTGCAACTCAACTAGCTGTTCTACATTATTACTACTAGATATTATATTATCTCCATAAAAAGTAATCTCAATATCCTTATCTGCAATATAATTATGCAAAGCTACATCTAAATTGTATCTTACTGCATTTGCAAAAATGGGAGATGTTACAAACCCTTGCGGGAGGAATCTAATACCATTATTATCTTGTATAGTCAATATATTTATTAGGTCATTATATCCGATATTAGTTTTAATCAATTGAACCAATGGTAGTAAATGAAAGGTACGAATATTTTTAAAATAATTCTTGACATCACTCTCCATTACCCAATCTTTGCCGACATGAGGTATAAGACATTTCTGCCTATCTCTATTTTCTGTCCATGCGAACGAAGACGGATGATTAGGCAGTTGTCCATAAATACTATTATATATTTTACGTTGTAAATTCTTGTATTCTTCATTTGGAGCTATGATTTCTCTAAATTGTCCCCGTTTCTTTTTAGGAATTTTAAATATATCATAATAATCTTTTTGATTAGAAAATAGGCTCTGCATCAATTCTTGCTCTGCTTGAGAGAAATTCAGTGATATCATATTCTAAAATTCCTATATTATTAAAGATATTTTTTAAATTATTATTAATAAAAACCCTAATTATATTGTCATTGCGTTCAACACCAATTATTCCATTAAAATACATATTTAATCTATTTTGAATTTTCTCGTTTGAAGTATTCCGATTTATAAGTAATTTTAGTATATTACCACGTATAATATGATAAGTTAATCTTTGTAATTCTGTAACTAAGCTATCATTATTTACATAATTTGCATTTGTATTATGAATCTCTTTATCAAACCAATGAAAATCTTCTAATGGAAAAATATAATTGGTTTCAGCAATTAATACCGTAAGACACTCTTGTTCAAAATTTACTTTAAAATAATTAAAAGAATCCCCAAAACGATCTCTCATAGCTCTTTTAATAGAATTATACACATATGGAATCTCGATATTAAAAGAATTTATTATTTCAGTTAATATACACCTAGTTTCATTGTCATCATTATTTTGAACTACATTGTTTTCTTCACTTAAGTCACTTAATATTCTTTCAATTGCTTCAGTAGTAATAGGCGGACCATTCCATGTGGTTCTTGGTTGATGTCGTATAATATCTTCTAAAGACATGCAAAGTGGTGAACTATCTGTAATATCTGATTGATTATTATTTGTTCTATCTATTTGACCAAATATGCCTTGAATTGTTTGCACATTTTCCATATTTAGTCCTGTATCATCAGCAACAGATAATGGAGTAGCTATATTATTTAATGGAGGATTACCTCCAGTTAAAGCTGCTAATAAGTCTGCAGAAAGATCTCTAGTTTCAACAGATAAAGGCTCTCTGCCTATATACTGTCCGCCCATAGTATATTGTTCATTTATAATTCTACTTTTACCAAATCTATCAAAGATAACCATATTATAATGTATATCTTCTCCACTTATAAGAGAGTAAAATAAATTAACACCATGAGTTGCACCAGTCATATTAATCGCTGAAGTTTGAGGGGCAGATATTGCATTTAAAGCACATTGATTCACTAATTCTGCAGCTCTTTCTTCTTCAAATACTTCTTCGGTAAAAGCATTAGGCCAAATATCTACTACACTTCTTTTATATTCACTCTGTTTATCATAAAAGACCAAATTGCCTTGTTGAGAATCATTTCCAATAGATATCCAACTACTGTGAGTAGTTTCATTTTTAACATAATTATCAATAAATTCTCTAGCAGTATTATTGTCTACTGTATCTATTATTAAGCTTTTGCCAAGAACCATATCCCTTTCAGGTATAAATTGTATCTTTTTGGTTATACTCTTAATGTCAACCCCAAAAGCCCTACCATATCTTATAGCCATTACATCGGCTTTATATTTATTTATATCTTCTTGAACAAAGTTTTGTCTAATTAGATTCTTTTGTTCTACAACATCGGGGTCTATTATATATATATTTATAAATTTAGATATTAAACTATTAACACCCAATATTCTTAGTGCATTAGGTATAAGGTAGCCGCCAGTACCTCCGGCACCAACAAAAACTATATTATCATAATCAAACCTACTACTAAATCTCATTTTTAACTCCTATAAATGATACCAATGAGTGTAATCTTCTTCATCTGTTATTTCCTTCTTTTTAGGCTCATCAGCTGATTGATTCCATACACTCATAGAATAGTATTCATCTTCATTCCATGACTGTGTATAGTCTTGTAATTTATCATTTTCAAACTCTCCATCTATAAATGTTAATTTAGAGTTTTTTTCTATATTTTCATTCCAATTAGGAAAATCTTCAAATCTATCAATAAGAACAACGTCAGGACTTCCTTCAAATACATCTTTAAGATCTAGTTCAATAACATGTTTCTTATTTTTAACTCTCATTGTATATTCTACTTGATTATCTTTAATTTTTCCTATTACAAGATGTATTCTTTCTGGCAATTGTTGATCTGCATCATCTATAGTAGAAAAATGACCAAACATAGTATGATGGCTATGTGTTTCCATAGCAAAGATATTGTTTGTATCATTGAATTTACTAGTTGATTTGGTTTCCCATTCTACTGAACCACCAGATACTTTTTGTTTCGGAATTTCAAAATTCCATTTTTCATTTATACGATCATAATATAAAGCAACAAAAACTTCTGTTCCATATAAATCATGAATATGTCTATAAAATAATATTAATCTTTCAAATAAACTATATGGTATTTTTGGTAAATTAAACCTAAATTTTTGTAAATCCTTTCCAGATGGTAATCCTGGAATATTTAATTCTGCTACATGAAATGTTGCAGTAAATACATTATTATTTATAATATTATATATACCATCTGATGCCATAATCCATATACTTTTTTTACCCACTTTAGCTATATAATTACCAATTTGATAATCTTCAGGGAAAGACCCTATAATACTAGCCATTAAATCTTCTTTTTCTTTTTCTTCTTCACTCATCTTTTAACCCCTTGCTAACCAAAAATCATCTAATTTATTGCCCACAAAATTACGAGTTTCCCATTCTTCTAAAAGTATTGTACCAAATATGCCATTATTATTAGGTAATTCATGGTCATCCTCCAAATTATATCTTGAAACTATATCATTATTTCTAGCTTCATATAAAAATATATTAGTATTAATACCCAATTGTCTAGGTCCAGGCAAATTAGAACCTTCTACTCTATGACTCCCCCAACAGATTTTATCATTATTATATACATTTGTAAAATGAAAGTGATATACATCAGAAAAATCTACATTAAATGGACTATCATAACCAATGGCTATCCAACTCCCTGTTATTTTATAATTATCATTAATTATTTTTAATCTCCATTTAAATATAATATATGGAATATAAAGATTTAACGGATCTCCATCCATATAATTAAATGTGAATATATTATTTGTATTATGAAATACTTGCCATAAATAAATCTGATCATTAATTTCTGTATGTTTAAAATATCCTATTGGTATATCTGACGTAAAATTCTGTTCAGTTTGGAATGAATATAAAAATTTGTTTAAGTCTATTTCAACTGGTGGACTATAATCGCTAAATGGTGATTTTTTTACTTCTGCCAAACAACCGGTTGCACCTATAGTTAATCTAATCATTAAAGAGCCTCATGTTTATTTTCAAACATTGATAATATAACAAAAAAATGTATTAAAAAATGTATATTTCTAAAATAGTAATATGCAAAATAATAATCATCATTAAACACCCACATAGATGATCCATTTAATACTGAATTTTTACAAAAATTATAATTAAAGCTATCGCTTGTAGCACGTAAGCTTAGATTGCCCCACAAATTTCCTGTTGTTATAATTCTATAAAGTTTTTCTACATCATATATATTCATATTTATATAATTTGCCTTATTATGGAAATATGGAGTATCTTTAATTGTTTCTATAGTAAGACCAAATGGTAAATTTATATGTTGATAAATAATATCTACCATATTTTTATAATAGAGATGTACCCCATTAAAAGCTTTTGAAAGACCTGCTTTAGCACTAGAGATATTGTCATTAATAATACTGGTTTTTTTAGTTATAACACCAAAATCTTTAAAGGTTTGCATAAAATACCAATATGTCCAATGTATAAATACTGTATTTTCTTCTATAGTTGGTAAATTTATATCATCATATATTCTGTCTATAAGCTTGACGTACGGAGCCATATTCAAATCTAACATAATATTTTTTACAGTATTTCTATATGTAGAGAATTCTTCATTTTGAATAAATTCTTGTCTTAAAAATGGAATTCCAAATATTGTTATCATATAAACTCCGACTTATGATGTTTTACATTACTAATAAAGGTATATAAATTATTAAATAAAGACTCATATTCTTGATGATTTAGAATTTTTTCAATTATATCTTCATCGAAAGGAGATATATTTAATTCTGTTTCTACCTTGTTAATAGTAATTTTTGGATAAAGCATTGAATTAAATATTGGTGCCATCGGCTTATTGGTTTGTACATATTCATCCAAGAACATAATATTTTTCCTATTATTAAATTTAAATATATATATGGGCAGAATTAACTACCCATATATTAAAAAACTTATTAACCAAGTTTTTTATTTGGAGAGATGAATCTTACTTCGTATCCGTCTTCTGTTTCACCATTATAGTCAACAGTAGCAGATGCAAACTGAGTATAGCCCAAAGTAGCTAGTACTTCTTGAAGTTTATCAGTTGGGACATCAGTTACTGGAATACTTACGAATAAAGTACCATCTAAATAGATTTTTGTGTTGTCCATTAGGACCTCCTATAGGATTGTTTGTGGCCTTAATTGGCCGATTGATTAGTTATTATATATAACACCTTAACGGTTAATATATTCTTTTATTTTGTTAATAAATAAATTCTTATTTAAAATATTAATAGCAGCTATATTTAAGCCTAATGTTTGTAAATTGCTAGAATGTTGAATAAAATCTTCATCAATTTTATTTGCAGATTCTATATATTTATTTAACAAATCATGACTTAAGCCATTTGTAAGTCTGCTAATTAACTTAATACTTTTAAATTTACTAAGTTGCATAATTTTTCTAAAGATTTTTGTTTCATAATTGTTTGCACCATACACATCTTTTAATATTATATTTGCCTGAATTGGGTCAAATGTAAAAGGAGAGAATGGCGTGAAACCATTACTGCCACCATCTACATGCTTTATTCCACGAATAACAGTATCTTGTATAATAGCTGAGTAGTAGAATACAACCTTGTCAATAGTTTCTTTTTTAACATTCTTATCATTAAATGCTAAAAATTCAGATGCAACAAAGAAAGACCACAATGCTACAGTAGACATTCCCACTTGTTTCTTAGCAATTGCAGCATTAGTCATATGTTGAGCCAATGCAAGCCTATCAATAGTGTATAATTTAAATGGTTTATTCTCTATATCTTGTATCTTACTATTATCGGATTCTGATATGATATACTTATGCATCCAATCCATCTCATAATCAAATAAATCTTCGTAGTAAACAGTATCAAAAATATCACTCATTATATTTTGAATCTTAACATCAAATACAGTAGTAACAGGAAATAAATCTCCATCTACATCACTCTGATCTTTCATCATATCAATTGTGTTTCTAATAACTACACCATCAACATTTTCTAAAGACAAAAATGATTGTATCTTATTTTCTTTAAGATACCTCTTATAATCACTATATGTCCATATCGCAGAAATTGAAACTTGAAACCTCCATAAAACTGGATTTCTAACTCCAATATCAAACATGTTTTTCAATTTATTATCATGTCTGAACTGATGTATCTTAGACTCTAGTTCTTTATCTATAATAACTATAACATTTTCTGGAACATTAGAACTTGCTATCTGTTTTAAATGACCACCAAATAATTTAGGTGATGCATATTCAGAAAGTAGTCCCCTTTTTTTATACAAGATTTGACTTAACGTTGCCATATAAGAATTGATAGCATTAATGATTTTATTATTAGTATAATCATAAGCACTCAATAGATATAAAATCTTAGTAAAGTCTTTTATAATGTCAGGTATAATATATAAATCATTATACTCTTCTAAAATAGAACATACAAATTTATAATTTGGAAAATTAATATACAAATCACCAATTTTAAGAGATATTCCCTCATTATAATGAGATGTAAACGTAATATCTTCTAAACTATTAATGGTATTATTAATAAAGAAACTATCAATAGAATCTATTATTTCTTTAAAACTATCAGATTCAATGTCCCATATGTTGTCACATATTGGCTTATTCATATCCAATATATTTAGTAAATAGTCGACATAATTAGCATTATTACGAGCATATCCCTCTTGTAAAGCTTTAGCAAGTTCACTATATTTTTTGTTAGGCATATTATATAAATATTTAATAGCTTCAGATGACATAGTTATTTCTTTTGTCTTATAATCTTTAGCAAGTTCAGTTACGCCAAAATTCACATAGCCAACATAGGCTTTATATTCTTGGCCATTATAACTCCAAGTAACCTTTTTAATATCACTTGTATCCATATTAATGCTTTCTTCTGTATCTATTTCTGTTTTACAATGTCCTAACATTTTCTTTAATGACAACCATGCAAGTCTTATTCCATTAGAACCAGATTTAATAGCATTTGGTCCAACCAATAAATCTACATTAAGAAAACTATTTATTCCATCTATGTTAACCTTTATTTCTCCAAGGTCTTTTACTGGATGTATAACTCCCTTGATGCCAGTTTCGCCGATTACTCTTCCTACCTTTAATTCATCAACTATTTCTAAATGAATATGTATAGTATTATTAATAAATTCTATATCTGATACAGTAGCGGTGTCGTATCTTAAAGTATATCTACATAGAACGCGACCCTCCATATCCCATATAACTGGATCATTAGGATGTACAATAGAACCTTCTTTTATATATTTTATATTAGTTCCTGAAAATGATATAGTTCTATTAAGTTTGATTTTTTTGTTATAAATTGTGTCAGTAGCATATATCTCTCCAGTAATTAACATATCAACATCAAATGGACCACTGTCATCGCCAGTCTCAAAAAATACAACAACTCCACCAAGTTCTTCTTCTGGTTTATTATTACTAGATAGCATATTTATAGATGGGATTTCTGGAACCAAGTATTTACTTGTATAATGTTGTCTTAATCTTTCTGGTATATTTGATTTGTTTGGATAAATACTAGTTATAGTAGATGAATCGGCGGCATATCCCACCCCATCTATTTCTCCTTGAACAATATTACTATGTATACCATAACCAATAAGTTCAACACTAATAGGATCATTGAATAACTTAGTACATTCACTAATATCAATATCTTCCAATTTAACATTAAATGCATTAATAAGAATCTTCATGTATATTTTATTATCATCTGAATTAAAAAAGAATGTTTTAATAATTTTAACTTTATTATTATTTTTAATATAATTATTATAACTAGCATCTTTAATATAAGTACCGGTATTTCTTAATTCAGACTCTATTTTTCTAAGCTTAGAAACTACTACATATATATTATCACCATTATTTAATATGTTATACTTCTCAAATAAATTAAATACAAGTAACAGTTGCATTTCTTGAATATTTAACATATTACCATTATCATATAGAAAGAATCTAGGAAATATAGTATTTACAATAGTGTCAAATTTACTAAAACTAATAAGACTCTGTGGCATTGCATTGAAATATATACTCCATTTATTCTCTGAGAATGTATATGTTAATATATTCTTATTTCTATAAAAACTAAACAATGATTCAATAGTATCACCATATTTCTTATAATTATTCAAATCATTTCTATAATCATTCATGTATAAACCTCAATTTAAAATTAATATACAGAATAAAGGACAGCTTAACGCTGTCCATATTCTGTCTGTTGATAAACAAGGTAATCGAAACTCCTTGCTACTCGTGTAAATAGCATAAGGAATAGTGATGCTCTTTTATTCATTATAAAAAACATGAATAATAACAAATAGAACACCATTAATATGGAGTCTGTAGTCTCGCCCACTTTTCCACGAATCATTTTCCCGAGTTTGCCACCATGCGTCTCTGTTGGAAGAGCTCTCATAATATACCTTTTTTTATTGGGTATGGAATAAGACATCTAATGGATTAGAATCGCTCTTAACAAGTGACTGTTGTCCAGGAGATAGGTCCATTGTCTTCTCAATCAAAACATCAAATACTATTGTATTGTCTAACTTTTTAATTTCCATATACATTAAATCGCTAATAAAATTCTTTTCAATAATTTCATACTCTATTGCAAGTTGCATATAAATAACATTATTGTAAACAATAAGATAATTAAGTATATCATTAATTGCTTTTTTAAAGCTCACAATATTTAATTTTTTATTTTTAGCTAAATAAATTCTATCTATAAATGGCATTTCATGAACATAACACGAATTACCAATTACTATTCCTATTCCATAATTACTAAAAATTTTATATACATTAAATACAAATTCTTTTTTAATATATACTCTATTTATCAATCTTATATATGTTATATCGGTATTCATGTATAATCCTTATTTTATTGATTCTTTTTATAATCAGTTTCGTAAAATCCACTTCCTTTAAATTTCACACCTACACCTTTACTTAAAGATCTCAATAATTTAGATCCAGTTTCTGGACAAACTAGTGTATCTTTTAATTCTTCATATTCCTTAATCGTCCATAAGACATCAAAGTCTCTCTTGTGAAATGGCGACTTAGGATTTTTACATCTAAATGAATATATCGGCATCTGTTTCTCCAATTATCTAATTTTAGGGAGTATAATAATACTCCCCTCATTAGTGTTGTATAAAACTCTAAGGCAAGAGTAACTCACCGGCGGACGATTCTGAATTTAGTTAGCTTTGCGTATAAATTCAGTAGAGTCCGAAAGGTGAGGTTACGGTGCCTTAGAGTATATTTTTAATGTTCTAAATAAGAACAAACTAAATTATATACCGCAAACAAGGGTAAGATTACTCTAGTCCCCAACTCGCGGTATTATATTGCGAGCTTATCTATGATAAGCGAGCAACAACCCCCAAAAAAAGAATCTATGATTCTTTTTGGGGTTCTACATAACTAATCAAATAGATTATGTATTAAAACTTTGCAAATCATGGCTACAAATATGTAGCCTAATTTGCATCACTATCTCACAGCCAAGATAGATGTGAGATAGTATTCATTATATAGCCAAATAGACTACGTCAATAATTTGTCTGTAATTAAAGCCATGTTATTTTTAGTTACTATCTCTTTAATGGCATCTTCATCACCATTAATAACCGCAGCCTCTAACATTAGTCTATCTCTATCATTTATTATAGATGCAGTTTGATTAATTGCATACATTCTTTTGGTTTCTTGATCATAAGATTTCAAAAGTAAGTCTGCAGCTTTGAATAATATATCAAGGCGCGCGGCTATATCTATCTTCTCTATATTATCATCATCACCAATATATCTCTCAGTAAGTTTAAAGATATTATCCATTAAACTTTCAATACCAGTTATATTACTAATTTCTATTTTAGGTATATTGTTTTCCATTCTATAAAACCCCGTTCGACCGTGATTGATTTTACCTTTTTTATATCTCTGAAAGTATTTAAAATATTCATTATAAGTACGAATATAGTTTCTTAAAATATTAAGCTTTAATTTATAATTACCTAATATTCTAATCAGTTCACCAAATTCGTCAATATTTTTAATTGTATTTACAAATTGAAGATCTCCTACACTTCCAAAGAACCATCTAATTTTATCATAATGCGAACGGTCAGAAAGACTACTATTGTGATAGTTCCTCTTGACCTGATTCCATGTCAACATTTTCAACCTCAACAGTCTCAAGATAAGCTTTCATTTCATTATTAAATTGCTTATTTGAAGCTACTCTTTTAGTTCCCTTAATTTCTATATCATTATTATTAATAATAAGATTAGTAGTTTCAGTTTTAGGAAGAACTACTACATCAGATACAAAAGTGTTAGTATATATATTTTTTTTAGACGATTCCTCTTTAGTTTCTTGCTTTACCACTTGTGTTCCAATAATTCTATTGATAAAAGTAAATAGATTATTATAACTATCAATCTTATTAATAATTACAGTAAGATTGTTGCCTAAATAATTTACAAATACTAATCTATTTCTAAGATCTATATTGAATGTTTTACCTTTATATGTAAAATATAATAATTTACCACCATAATTAAAGTGTATAACTATATATTCACTGTTCATGTCATAGTTACGTATATTTTCACCAAGAGAAAACGGTTGTATGGGTGTAAAAATAGCATCATTAACTAGGGGCAAAGCAAATTCGCGCGGCTCTCCCTGACTAACCCCATATGCTCTAAATATAGATTCTAATGCCTTACTTAATTCTACTTCTAATGATAGATAAGGTTTACTACCACTAACTATTAATAAAAATTTACTCTTCATTACAATATCTCCATAAAATTATTCATTTACTTATACATACACATTTATTACCAAATTGTATTTGATTCTCTTTGATTAATGTCGCATGCTCTTGAAGCGGCCAATTCTTACTAGAAGCAATATTTACCATTACATCTCCTTGTTATATTTAATTTTCAAATGTTTCAAGTATGTAATCATAATATTTAATCATTTTACTTTTAATTACATAATTCTTACTAAATGTACATACATATAGATGCTCTAAAGCCGATTCTACTATCCATGATACATCTAAACTATTGGCTATATTTTTAAACTGAGGATTAACTATAATAAGATAATCTATTAATTCATATGAATTTCTAAAATCTTTTAACCTATCTATCTCTTCATAATATAATTCTTCTGCAAAAATAAAACCTTCTTCAACATATCCATCAATAGCTATACCAGGAAATATTTCTATTGGATTTCCATTGCCAAACATTAAAGCATGTCTAAGTTCTTCAATCATTTTATTGTTATCATCACTACTACCATTTATGTTTTTTATTAAGCTCATTTTTTTGTTTTTCCTCATATCTTTTATGAAAAAAGAAATCTGATTCAACAGGTTTCTTTAAAATCTTACATTTATCTTGAACTACATCATTAATCCACAATGATACAAATCCGCCAGATATATCCATATACTGGTATACCTTTTTTGACTCTTGTATAAGAAAAGGTTTTGGTTCATTTTCAGTATATATTAGCTTGCCAATGTTTAATGAATCCACAAACGTTAATTCATTGTTTAGAACCTCTCCTAAATGCACATCATATAATAAAAATACATCATCTGTAATAGGACTAAATACTTTTGTAAAAGTTGCATTAATTATATTATGTATATTATATTCAAATTCTAAACTAGGTATATATAATGATCGCTCTAATAATTCTTGAATTTCCATATTATTCTCCTATATTCATATAGCGAATCGGGGCGGATAAACCACCCCTAGTCTATTATTCAATTAGAAAGGTAGATCATCATCGCTAGCAGCATTGTTAACAATGTCTACATTAGTTTGAGCAGCTACAGCGCGATTGGTTCCTTGATTGTTATTAGTTCCATCTTTTGGAGTAGCTAAAAACATATAAGGCTTACCTTGAGCATTTTCAGTAAATAGACAATTGATATATCCTTTATCATTCTTGTGTTCATTATAGAACTCAATAAATTTAGGACCAATTCCTACTGTATAAAAATCGCCATATTGACCTGTTTTTTTATCGCTGAATATTCCATCAACGAATATTTTGTTTTGTGCCATTTCGACATCCTTTTGTTTATTATTTGATTGTTATTTAATCAATTTTTATTGATCAACCAGTTATTCTAACTAGTACAATTTTTGATATTATACTTGTAGGTTTAAAGGATTCGCTATTTGCGAATCCTAAATTTTTATTAATTAAATATCCATTCAATTTCTAAATCACTATCAAACTGATATAAATCAATATATGCAAATTCAAGATACGTATTTTCATCAAAATCAAATAGATTATCAAATACACCAGAATTAAGAGAATCAATATTTGCATCTAATAAATCATTAACAGTTTTGAATAATTTATCAATAGCTTGAATTGGTCCACCCATTTTTATTTCTTCTTTAGTAACAAATAAGAATGGATTACCTTCTTCGTTCATTATATCCTCTAAGAATGCATTTACATTAATTTGTAACTTACATGTATTACTTTGACTTTCTTTTTCTTCAATAGCATTACGTAATAAGGTACTTAAATCTTGAGTTTCCTCTTTTTTAAGACCTTCTGCTATTTTTTGTGCTAAAGTACTTTCCATTATTTTTTCCTTATATTATTGAATTAACTATTGCTTCTGCATGTTTTACACAATCAACTGTACTTGGTAGAGTCTTTTTATATCTCGTATAGAACTTTTTAAATTGTGTTTTATTGAGATTAAGCCTACCAATTCTAAGTCCACGTGCATGTGTCATGCTCATATATCTAAATGGATATTCCTTATTTGGTGGAGTATATCCTTTTTTATGAATTGGGTTATGAAAATGCATGTCTTCTATAACATAGTTTGGAAATTTACTAATAAAATATATCCTTTTAACATGGCTTGGAGATTTGTCTACTGAATCAGCTATAAATTCATAGCTATTATTTCCTCCCTCTTCCCTTAGGAATCTAACTAATTCAACTAGATTCTTAACAGACTTATCTGTAGCCCATGGTAAAAATTGATCATTCTTTCTAAGGGTACCAGGACGTTTCCAAATTACCCTTATGTCTTTAACTACATCAGCTAAATTTGCTGTTCCATATACAATATTGTCAATAACACCATTATTAGATGGATCTATATTGACTACTGTATCGTTACCCAATATATGGGTAACACTTCTTGTTTCAATTACCTTGTTCTGCCTTAACATTATAACTCCTTTCTTTCTTTAATAAAAAGCCACATATAAATGGGCTAATAATCTTATTGGTTATTAAGATTAATATTTAATATATGATTTATTTACAGTTACCATTCCAACATCCGAATGATTAATTGTCACACTTGTTTCATTAAGTACTTCAAAAGAAATGAAACATAAATTATGCATCAAACAATATGACTTACGTTTTAAAAGCTCTAATACTTTCATAATTTCTCCTATTTGATTATTTGTAATGAATCTATTGAAGCTGTATCTCTAATAGACTGTGTATATATTAATGTTCTAGCTATTCTTTTTAGCCATAAATTACTTGTAACCTTAATCATTTTATTATAATAATCTTGATTATAGGCACCATAATATCTTTTAATAATTTTATTAATAAGATTTATTTCATTATTATATGGTTTATTTAATTCATCATTTATAATCCATTTAAGAATAGCAGTTGATGCCTCTATATTAGTATCATATAGGAATAAATCTGTTCTAGTATTAGCTATATTATGTTTTTTAAGAGAATCTGCCCAAAATTCCCATACAATACCACCCAATCCAACTGCTTTTGTCTTTATTTTTTTACCATGAACAGTTATATTAATAGGATCATGTTCTATCCAGAATTTATATTCGGATTCAATCCTCATAATAGAATGTACTAAGCCAACTGGTACGCCCCACTTTTTACTATAAGCTTTTATAGAATTAGATATCCCATCAATCATTCTAAAAGAAAATTTATTATATGTTTCTAAATCAGATCTTACTATATCCATACTAACATTATCTATATCAATAATAGTGTTTGCAGTACGTTCTATGGCTATTGTTTCTTTTTCTATACCATAAGCTGTATTTAATACTTTAAATGTACCAAAAAGCATAAATACCCATAAAGTACCAATAGCAAATGCCAAGAAAGTTTGTTTATTAATGTATTTATCAAACATTTAATTCACCGGATGTGTTGATGGAGGACTTCCACCCTGAGCTATAATCATTATATTGGATTGCATAATCTGCGTAAGATTTTTATTAGCAAATTCTACAAGCTGATATAAACTACCAACATATTTACAAAAATCTTCTCTATCTAGATGTTTAAAAAAATCATTATCATAGATTAATTCTGCTGCAGAAAGACCAATTGGCTTAGTATTTATTTGAAGTAATGTAATAATTTCTTGATTTACTTCATTAAATCTTTGCTGTAGCATTTGTTTATTATCTTTTAAGATATCTACACTAACCTTAAATTTTTTTAATATATCATTAATCTCTTTTCCAGAGAAAAAATCACTTACAACATCTATTTCTAAAACCAATGAATTATAAATAGGCTCAAATGCTTTATCTAGTTCGCTCATTTGAGGCTCTGGTTTAGCATGCTGCTCATCGGCTATAGCTTCCAGAACTTCTTTTTTATTAAGCTCTTCATCTGTCATTTTTCTCATATATTATTCCTTTTTGTTATTAATTAGTTTTGATCCTGATCTTCCAACCAAATGCCAAGCATGGCATATTGATCTACTAGACCAATTCCTTTTATTGTTAAATATGGCTTAAATATAACCTTATATCTAAGTTCATTTAAATCATGTGCATCAAATACTAATTGAACATCAGAATATATTTGTTCTTTTGTAAATTTTGTATTTTCAGCATATTCATATTTTTTTAATACATCTCTTAATGAATCACCAATAGTATTTTTATATAATCCCATTATATTATATTCTTTCTCCAAATCGTTGTTTAAACAATGTTTCGTTGCTAATGTCTTTGCCATTTTCATCTCTAAATTTCCATCCTTTAGGAGCCAATACAAATGTAGGTATATCTAATTTACTTGCAGCTTTAGCTCCAGCTTCATCAAAGCCGGTTTGTCCACCTGTTCTAATATATTTAATAGAATTAATTAAATTAGGATCTATAATAATGGCTTTTAATAAATTAAAAGTAAATTCATCAATTTGTTGTTGAGTATATTTACCTTTCATAGTATAAATACCATTACCTGCAATATTTAATGTAATTTTTATACCAAATGCTAAATTTTGTTTGTTAATAGAATTTAACATTTTAACTATTTTATAAACTCTATCTTTTGTAACTTCTAAATAATTAGCATTAATTGGTATATACAACTTATTTTGTTGTTTAACCATTTTTTTAGTAAGCTTTTCTCCAGCAGAATCAAAATCAATAGCAAACGCTATAGTAGCATCTGCAGAAGCGTTTTCTTTAGTTCTATTGGCATACCCTGAAGACAGATCTTTCTTAAATTTTATTTGTATCATTTTAATTCTAAAATTTCTTGTATAATATACTGCTTAGCTTCTTCAATGTCAAGATAATTATTATCTAAATATTTGTTTAAAATTGCCCAGACTTTTGCACCTTCTGTTCCTATGACATTTTCTACTAAGTCGTCATTGTCAAATATTTGTTCATTAGTCACTTTGTCCATTTGTATCTACCCCTATGATTTCATTATATTTTTTAGTTACTATATTTTGCGTGGTTATAGCAAGATGATTATTGGCAATTTTATTTAATTTAAATAAAAAGGCAATATATTCTACTGCAAATTCTACATCAAGATGATTAAGATCCAATATATTATTTATAAACATATCAGCCATTGATTTAGCAATGTCAAATTTATCATTAATATATTCAACTATATCATTATATGTACGAGTGGTAAATCCTAATAACTCTTCATCTTCATTTATTTCTGAAATACTATTATATAGTTGTTGTATAGCATTATCTATAGTTTTATCATTAGTTAACTGTTCACTGATATCATTTAGAAACTCTTCCATAGTTAATGAATCTTTATTTACTATTTCGCTAAATTTTTCTTTATTCATTATTTAATACATCCTCGTATAAAAATTTATGTGATTCTGGTATTGTTCCGTGTATTTTATTTGCAAGTATTTGCATATCTTCATGAGCCCCTTTAGATGTTCTTAATTTTAAGAAGTTTCTAAGAGAGCGTATATTAATTGTAAATATTAATGTAATTAATAAATTCTCAGGTATAATCTTTTTGAACTGATCATTCTTTAGATTATTATCTAATGCATATTGTATTAATTTTGTGAAATAATTACATGACATTTTAAATAAATTAGGATCCATATTATCGTATAATAAATCTTCTACTTTCTTGCTTTTTATTTCTTTATTAAGTGTAAATCTTGTTGATTGTACAGTGAAGCTTGCGATTCTATGCCTTGCTAGTTCTTGTAAAATATATCGCGGCACTCCCTCTATAAGGAAGTTATAAGAACAATGCTCTAATACACTCTCATGTTTTTTCTTAGGATTTAATGCAACACTCTTAATTAGCTCAAGATCTTTCTCACCTAATACATCACTTAATAAATGTGTATCTCCCTTCGCATAGGATAAATACGCCGTGCGTGTAGCAAATACCACAATAGACAAAGGGGTATTATGTAATCTAGTTACTTTCATTATAATGTCCTCTAACAAAATTTATCATTATAAATTCTCTATTTTATCTACAAGTTTGACTATTTCACTATAAGTTTCACGCGATATATCTCTAGAAATTTTAATTAAATCTTCTATTATTTCACCATAAAGTTCATGTTTTATTCTTTTCTTTAAATCATAAACAATTTTTTCTTTAATTTCGTCATTAACTAGACCTATGAATTTATACGTATAAGACATTTTGAAGGACACTATAATACCTTCATCATCTTCCCTTACAATAAAACATTTATCTAAGTCTTTCATTGTACTACACTTACAACTTTAATAAAGTTATTATATAAAGCAAATACATCATATTGTTCTTTAACATTTCTGAGAATAAAATGTAATTCTTTTATAGAATCTTCTTCATTTAATACTGGCAATACTATAGTAGGAGTAAAAAGCGCGCGTCTACATGCAACCACCTTAGCTTTTTTCTTATCCATAATATCTTTAAAAGATCTAATAGCAACACCTATATAGTAATTACCATCTTTTTTATAGCCAGCAACAGTAGCTCTTTGATTTTTAGGTTGTACTTCACTATTTTGTATTTTATAAATTACTTGACATTTGTCTAGTTTTTCATAAAATTCTTTTGAACTATTTACATTCTTTTCATTTTTAGTTTTCATTTTATCTTTCCTTGTTTAGTTTATTTAAAAACGCCTGTGCATCTTTTAGTTCTTTAAACGCATCTACGGATTCAATGATATGTGACATCTTGCCATATTCATCATTGTAGTGAGAGTACACAACTTTAAGTATTTCATACGGAAAAGCTTGATTATCATCAATTGCTATAAAATATTTTTTCATCACTATACCTTTAACTATACTTTATCTGCTCTATTTTGAGCCTGTTTATCTGAATATCCTTTAGAATATCTAACCATTAATTTGTCTGCATTAGCTTGTATTATATCTTCTCTATTAAGAGTAAATGCTTGCCGCATCCCCTCCATATAGAACTCTAAATCTCCTAGCTCTTCAATAATATTTTCAACATCATATTCTTTACGATATATAGCACTTTTCTTAATTGTATCTAACAATTCTCCAGCTTCACCAGAAATACCAACTGCCATATGTAATATATGAGCATCTTCAGCAGTTAATTCTTCTTTTATAATATTACCACTTTTAGCAAGTGCTTTAACAAAATCACTATAAGTAATTTCTTTTTTTTCTTTTTCTGTTTTCATATTAATCCTTATTTATTCTATATCTTAATTTTAAATTTAATATCTTTACACCATTAAAATGCTTAGTTCCGTCTAAGTGTGTTGCATACAATTTTTCAATATCTGTTTTAAATTCACTAACAATACACTCATGATTATGTAAATTATTTAATAATTCTTCAATGAATTCTATGGCTTTGTCTTTAATATTAATTATTTCTCCCATAATATTATCCTCGTTTTAAGAAATATTCAAATGACTCTCTCCATTCATCATCTACATTGTCAACCACATTTAATAATTCTAATATATTAAAATTACCAACATCATATTGTTGAAGAGCTTTTCCAACTTCACAATCCTCGTGTTCATCATCCCACAATCTTGTGTGGATTACAAATGCTTCTTCATTATCAATAACTAACTGTTCTTCAAAAATGCTTTTCATATAAACTCCTTTTTGCCATTATGGTAAATCCTCCTCTAATCTAAATACTATACCCACAGGGAATTGCGGTATATTATCTTCGCTTTTATCCATTGCAAATCTAACAGTATATAGTTTACCAATATACTGTTCTGGATTATTATTATACATATCTATTCTATCGGATATTCTACCTTTTGGTCTAACATTAAATTTACCATCATGACCATTAAGAGGATTGGGTTCTATACATTCAAAGATAATCGCGCCTTTTTCTCTACCAGTATCGGCACATGTATATCCAACAACTTCAAATTCCGCATCCTGAAACAATTTAAACTTTTGTAAATCAGCTGACCTATGACCAAATAAATATAGGCCAAGGAAATTCCGTATAATAATACCTTCATAGCCCTGTTGCACAAATCTATTATGCCATACAATCATTTCTTCTTTATTATTAGCAACCTCAGTAAATACAAATTTAAGCATAGGTTCATTAATAAATTTCATAGCCTTTACAAGTATATCATTACGATCTTTATTAGGCATTCCTATAATTCCGATATCATAAATGTGATACTCTATTTCTGTAACATCACGCATATCCTCTTCTGTAGCACCACGTACTCTACGATTAATCTCTTGTATATTCAATTCAGGATGATATAATTCTCCATCTAATACAATTTCAGAACTATTTACTTTTGTTATATCGCTAATTATATTGATTAATCTATTAACCTGTATAAATAAATGACCAAGAGTATTATATACTTGATATGTTCTAGAAGTGAATACAATTGGTTGATCAAAATCATTTTTATGAGCAAGACATCTTAATCCATCTAATTTTGGTTGAACAAGTGCTGGCCATACAATACTCTTTTCTCTATTAATAAATTTCTCAGCTAACATAGGCAAAAGCGACATTTCACTCACGCTAGGAATACCATTGGCATTCTCAGTATAGTTTTTCTTATCCTTCTTAGCCTTCCAACTAGCCTTCATTTCAAATACGGCTTGTTCACCAGCAGTAGTTTCATTAGCCTTTCCTATGTTTTTACCAACTTTAATATTGGTAATATCACATTGTTGTTTTCCGTCTACATAACCATGTTCATTAATAATATTCCAAGAACCATCTTCTTGTAGTTCTGTTCTATAATTAATCATTGTTATCTTACCCGTTTTAGCTAACGAGTATATTGTAGGCATAACCATATTCATATTAATTCCTTATAATTCAAAGAATATTTTTAATTTTGTTAAATCATTATTGGATATGTATTTCATAAAAATAGCAAAGTTTTCTGAACTATAACTTCCCATTTCATTTTGATCAGATATATTAATAAAAATATTCATAACATCATTTAAAAATTTATGGCACATATAGTCAATAAATATGCTATCTTTATTCTCTCTTAATACATTATCCCATTCGCCATTCTTTTTTATTGCTAAAACAGGATGTCCAAAACGCGAATATGTTATTTTCCATTTGTTCTTTTTTAAGATTGGTAATATATTATTCTTAAAAAATTCCAATGTAATACTATTAATAAAATTGTTAAACTTGTTTGAATAATCTATTAATTCATCTTCTATAGTAACATTATTATAATAATCTAATAGAACATGATTAATTTTATAGATTTCAGCATTATTACCGTAAGAAAATTTTCTTATAATATCAAGGACTTCATCAATTTTATTGACATTTTCAAAAGATGGTATTTCTCCTTTTTTAACCCAATTAGGATAAAAAGAATTATATACTAAAACATCATCTTTATAATGAAAATCGGCATATTGATATATTCCAGCTTTAGAATATTTAATTGTATATAATCTTTCTTCCATTTTTACCAATCATCTATATTAGTTAAATTTAATTCAATTCATTTGACTAAAAAAAAATTATTAAATTAAGTATCGAATTCTTAGATTGCGAATTAATTTACTTCTTTCTCAATTATTATTTTTAATCTCTCTATAAAGTCGCAGAAAACATTCTAATTCAAGACGCTCATCTCCAAATATATTTCCATTACCTATTTTATATCTTACCCACTTATCTTTTACATCTAATACAGTAATAAGTGGCTTACTTGATATAGATTTATTTGCCCAAGGAGAACCGTCTTCACCGGATAGTATCCATTTAGAACCAATTTTAGGTATTTCTAATTCTTCTTTGTTAAACATTCCAAACATATTATAATCTCCTACTATAAATTTTAATAAAGTGTTTAATAGACATATGTTCCATATCAAAAGTTTCATTCATTTTATAATAAACTAATGTATTAGTAGTTCTTAAAATATCTACTCTAAAATCATTATTATTTAAGTACCATTTTTGAAATTTTTTAGGTCCAAAGATCTTGCCACATTTTAGCATATTAATTCTCTTCCTCTTCTTCTTCTTCTTCTAGTCTAAACAAGTCTGGATCTATAACATATGACGACAATATTTCATAAGCATCATCTTCATTTTCTGCAAATATTGTTCCTGATATATAACTAGCTATAAAATTATAAGTTTTCATATTAACCTCCATTAGGCATTAATTATTTATAAGTACAAACGAATTAGATCCGCCTTATTTTCAGCTATGTAATTAGATGTATTAATAGTATCTATAATCCATGCTGTTGCTTTATTATATTCTTCTCTGTTTGCTTCAGTAGGAGGTATTACTTCTGTTACTAATGCATTCTTTAAATCACTAACTGATAAACATGCTACTATATCACCAGGAAGCACCTTTTTCCCTGTAGCATATCTGAAATTATAAGTTTTAGTATTAGAAGGGACTGTCGCGATTCTCTCTTGTGGAGTCATAGGTGTTAATGCATGTAAATCTAAACCATAGGCAACACGTGCAACCTTATATCCACCACCATCCCATTCTTCATGACGTATAGTCTTATAAGAATAATCTACAACAAACTTATCATACATCCAAGTTTTAATTCTAATAAAACTATCACCAGGAGTATATTGACATTGTGTTTTTGGGCACCACACTCTACCAATCTCTTCAGTATTAATAGCACCTTCTATAAGATATGCTTTATCTGTTTCATCTACTATTTGAATATCATTAATTCGCTTATAGTCATTTAACATTTTAATCTCCTTTATTTATTATCATAAAATATTTTAATATATTTTAATTCCTAACGTTTTGCCCTTTGACATTGATATATTTGTGTCTGAATATTCTAACATCTTCACTCTTTCAACATATAAATCATCATCTATTTTTATAGATATATCTTGACCCAATATATCTTCAACATTAAATACTTTCGATTCAAGACATTCTATAATATATATGTCACCTCTACCGGATATTTTTCGTTTGCCAATTAATTTAAACTTCTTCAATTTTATCCCCAATCTTATTATATTTCTTTTTCTTCTTTTTCTTTTTAAGCAATAATTGCAATTCATCAACAACTAATGTATATTTTAAAAGTTCAGAACCATAAATATTTAAATCTAGAGGACTACTTTCCATTACACTTATGTCATATTTAATATTTTTAATAGCTTTGTTAATACTTTTCTTATTAAAAATATCTCCAGCGCTTAAATCTTCATATAGATATATTAAAAATAATTTTATTGTATCAATATGTATTTTTTTTTTATTTATTTTCATCTTGTTACTCCTTACTATTAAGTTTAATTTTTAATACGTTCTTTTCTATTGTAATTTATTTAATCATAGCAATAACATGAGTAATATCGTTCAAAATATCTCTTATTTATTAATAGATATAATTATCCCAGGAATCAGATAATTAAGTTTTTGTTTGTTGTTTTAAGAGGAGAGAGCATCGAGCTAGATTTGAACTAGCGATCCTTGGGTTGCAACCAAGAGCTTTAACCAGGCTTAGCTACCGATGCATATTTAATTAGCTTTAAAATTATATATTGGTTTAAGAATATCTAATATACCAACTGTATCATTAATTGCTTCTATGATCTCAAACATTGGTTTATAGGCATTAGGAGCCTCATCTAATGTAGACGCTCCAACTGAAGTTGAAAATATACATGACATTTGTTCTTTAAATTCATCTAAGTTTAAATTGTTTTTAGCCTTGCTTCTACTCATTAATCTCCCTGCACCATAGGGAGCAGAATAATTCCAATCTTCATTACCTTTACCAACACATAATAAAGATCCATCACGCATATTCATAGGAATAAGTAATAGTTCGCCTTTTTCTGCACTAACTGCACCTTTACGCAATATATTTCTTTTAAAATCAATATAATTATGTATAGTTTCAAACGAGACATCAATACTTAATCCCATTTTCTTTATAATAATTTCAGACATTGTTTTTCTATTGAGTATTGCATATTCTTGCATAACATGCATATCATTCATATAATTATCAAAATCAAGACCTTCTAAATATGCTAAATCTTTATTAGCTTTAGGTTTCTGAATATGTTTTAATTGTTCAGCAATTTCAGATTCCCTACCTTCAGCTTTTAATTTATTTATAAGATTAGATTTAACTGTAGACATTTCATTTACATTCTTCCAAGCTATATCTTGATAATGTTTAGCTACTTGATATCCTATATTTCTACTACCTGAATGTATAATTAAATATAGGGTGCCTTCACTATCTTTACTAACTTCAATAAAGTGATTTCCTCCTCCAAGGCTTCCAAGAGCAAGGGAGCCACGATCGGCACTAACCCATTTTAAACTCTTTAATCTTTCAAAATCAAATTTAGCCTTAGACTCAGAATGTATATTAGTACCACAAGGAATAAACTCTCTGATAGTATCGTCTAATTTTTGAAGATCAATTTCTTTATTTTTAAGCTGAATAGTAAGCATACCGCATCCTATATCAACTCCTACTAAATTTGGAGTAACCTTATCCTTAATAGTCATAGTAGTACCAATAGTACAGCCAGCACCGTAATGACAATCTGGCATAATTCTTATCTTAGAATCTTCATATGCTTCAAAATTACCAAGTTCTTTAATTTGATTAATAGCATCATATTCAATAGTATTAGCGAATATTTTTATATCTTCACCATTATTTCTTTTAATAGTTTGCATATTATTCCTTTAATAATGAATATGTTATTAGTAATTATAAATCTATATAAAGTGCGAATAATAGGACTTGAACCTATATAGAATTTCTTCCACTGGATTCTAAATCCAGCGCGGCTACCAATTTCGCCATACTCGCATTTATATCTACTATACACAAAATAATGTGTATAATAAATACTAATTGATGGGTAGGAAGGATTCAAGCCCCGAACTTAGGACATAGAAAATCCTTGCTCTAATCTAGTTGAGCTATAGAAGCATAAAATATCTATAAGGTACCGAATATCGCTACCCGCCAATGCAATTCTTTTCAGTTGACCACTTGCATTGTGAAATCCTTCAAAAAGATGGACGAATTGCTTACGCGTTTCCTTATAGATATATTGTAGCGGGAGAAGGATTTGAACCTTCGAGGTCTTTCGACATTGGGATATGAACCCAACCTGATACCAGCTTCAGACATCCCGCCATTAAAATTTGTGCACCTAGAAAGACTTGAACTTTCACGACAATTAAGTCAAGGGATTTTAAGTCCCCAGCGTCTACCATTCCGCCATAAGTGCATTATTCTTCTTCAAAACCATTCTGACGCATTTTGCGGCGATCACTCCTATTACTATCCTTCTTAGATTTAATCATAACCTTAGGAGCCCTATCACTAATAGGTATTCTTAACTTGGGTTTTTTCATCTTTCGATTCATAATAATTACATTAATTTAATTCTATTTTATATTTTATATCTACATATAAAAATTATTTGCTGACTTGGTAGGACTCGAACCTACAACCGATCGATTAACAGCCGATTGCACAACCATTGTGCTACAAGCCAATATGTTCTTATTATTTGGGTAATTAAGAAGATTCGAACTCCCAACCACACGGGCCACAACCGTGTACTCTACCTATTGAGCTATAATTACCATATAAATTGGTGGCGGGAGAGGGGATTCAACCACTCATCACCGGGGTATAAGCCCGATAAGCTACCATTACTCCATCCCGCAATATAAAAATATTTGTAGATCCACCTAGACTCGAACTAAGATATACACCGTCAAAGGGTGCTGTACTGCCATTATACTATGGATCTATTATTACATATTTAAAAATATAATCCATCTTCATCATTATCATCATCATTATTAATAAAGAATCTATATATTAATGCTATTATAACTATAATTATAAATATAGAAACTACAATATTTGCTATCATAACTATCTCCTTGTGCACCTTCTAGGACTCGAACCTAGAACCTACTGATTAAAGGTCAGTTGCTCTTTCCAATTGAGCTAAAGGTGCAATTGTGGAGCCCGTCAGATTTGAACTGACCTACTCTGAATTTTCAGTCCAGCGCTTGAACTAACTCACTTTGTTGTATTGCTAATTCTAAACTCATTTTAATAATTTTAAAACTTGGGTCATTTCTTTTTGTTTCAAATTCTTCTGTTCCTTCTAACCACTCTTTCCATTCTTTTATTGTTTTTTGAAAAC
>Ga0210043_1000201_pt1 | contig 65690 bp, 74 predicted proteins | sample CryGeymet201501t_FD_183990 | JGI IMG/M metagenome (GOLD analysis project Ga0210043, IMG submission 183990) | Groundwater microbial communities from Crystal Geyser aquifers in Utah, USA - Crystal Geyser metaG 2015-01t (SPAdes) (version 2) | ecosystem: Environmental > Aquatic > Deep subsurface >... | reverse complement strand
CCCCGACCCCCGCCAGCTCGCGCTGGCCTTCCCCTCCCCCCACAGGAGCCACCGATGACCGCCAACCTGAAGACCGCCACCGCCTGGGGCCAGGTCGAGCACCTGCACCCCGACCACCCCACCTGGGGCCTTGCCACGGGAGCGCCCGTCGGCGTCGCCAACGGCCCGCAGCCTCACCTGCTGGCCGCTGTGCCCGATAACGGGTCGCCGGTCCCCACCTGGGAGACCCTCGACCGCGCGGGCCGCGCCTGGGCCGCCGCCGAGGAGTGGGCCGAGGCCTGCAGCATGCACACCCGGGCCCGCATGACTGGCGACGGCCTCGCCGACCTGGTGCGGGCCGGCATCCTGTCGCGCTTCCTCGGCCCCTTCGACGCCCTGGCCCGCCCTGCCCGCGACGTCGGCCGCGCACCCTGGGCCACGATCCCCGCCATGGGCTGGGGCTGCCTGGTCGTGCGGACCGACGGGGGCGTTGACCACCTGGTGGAGGTCCGCCGGCCGTTGCCCGCGCCGGCCTCGACCAACTACGCCGTCGCGTGGGTCCGCTTCGGCGGCGCCGACTACGAGCTCAGCGTGGCCAGCCAGGCCGGGGGCCGGGCTGATGCCCTCGACGCCCGGCGCCTGGTCTACGAGGAGGAGGGCGGGTGCTACGCCGCCGGCGTGTGCGGCATTGTGGGCTGGGCGGACCGGGCCTGGTGGGTCGGCGAGTCCGAGCACGAGCACCCGGCTGTCGCCCTGTGGGCCCACCTGACAGGCCACCGGCCGCGTCGGGTCCAGACCATGCTGCAGGGCGCCCCTCCCCTGCTCGTGCGCGAGGGCCCAGCCGCCCGCCTCGAGGCGCTGGCCATCGAGGAGCGCTGGACCCTGCAACAGGACCTGCGCGACGAGGCCGGCGTGTTCACCGCTGGCACCGAGGTCGCTCTCGAACGGTGCGCAGCATGTGGGAGATCCCGGTCACCAGGCGGACCGCCGAGGGCCTGGGCCGGCTGATCGACGCCGAGATCGCCGCCGACCTGCAGCGCCTGGGCCGCCCCGTGCCTGACCGGAGGGGGGCGCCCTGGTGGGTCAGGTGACCTGCTCGCCGGGCCCCATGTGGCCCCAGCGGCGCCGGCGCTGTAGAGTCCCCGGACCCCCCAACCCCCGGAGGTCCCGTGTTCCGTTCCCTGCCGCGCCTCGCGCGTCCCCTGCTCACCCTCGCCCTGAGCCTGGTCCTGTGCCTGGGCGCCCTGACCCTTCCCGCCTTCGCCCAGCCTGCCGACCCGGGGGCCGACCCTGTCGCCTTCGGCGCCCTGGTGCTCGAGGCCATCACCGGCCGCAACTGGCCCCTGCTCGCCGGCCTGGTGCTGACCTTCATCGTGTGGGGCCTGCGCACGTGGGTCCTGCAGCGCGTCTCGTCCAAGGTCCTGCCCTGGATCGTCCTGGTGGCCGCGGTGCTCGCCGAGGGGGCTGCGGTCCTCTTCGCCGGCGGCGACTGGCTGGTGGCCCTGGTCCAGGGCCTGCTCGTGGGCTTCGTCAGCATGGGAAGCTGGGACCTGTCGGCGATCTTCCGGAAGGACTGAGCGCCCCCCCAGCTACAACCCCTTCGACGCCCCCGGCGTGGCCCACACGGGCTGCCCCGGGGGCGTCGCTGTGTCAGGAGGCCCCCATGGGTGACCTGCCCCCCGTCGTGCTCGACGTGCTGCTCCTCTTTACCAGCGAGGGCGCCTACAAGGTGTCGGCCCTGAGCTGGGCCGGTGATCGCTTCGAGTGGCTCCCCCGCACCCAGGTCGAGCTGCGGCCGACCCGCCGGCAGTACCTCGGCCGCCCTGTCTACGAGGTCGAGATCCCCGGCTGGCTCGCCCAGCGTCGGGGCATCACCGGGAGGTCGCGCTGAGCTGATCGCCCCCACCGCTCGCTGCCGCTGGCAGGACCGCCCCCAGGCCCCCCCGCCGCGCCCCAGCAGGGCTGACAGCCCCGCGCGAGGCCACGGGCCGCCCCCAGGTCCCCCCGCCACTGCCGGCCGCTCCCTGGCGCCCCACGGTCCCCCCGCGGGGCGTCACCACAGGGGCGATCAGCGCCACCCGTTGATCGCGTGCGGCTGATCAGCGGTGATCAACGATCGAGCGCCGCAGCCCGGGCGGCTACCCCCGCGAGGAGCCAGGCGCTATGCTGCCCCTCGCCCCCTTCCAGCAGGAGGCCCGCATGGCAGACCGTGGGCGGAACGTGACCGTCCCTGCACCGATCGATCGCCCAGGCGCACCCGCTACCAGGCCGTCGACGTCGCGCGCGCGAGAACGCGCGGCGGGGGCCTGGCCGTGAGCGGGCCCCCGAGGAGCAGTGGCTTCGCCGGGATCGCCCGGCGAGCGCACGGGCGAGGCCCTCCCGTGTGGCACACCGCGGTGCATGCCGACATCCTGGCGGCCCGTTGCCGCCTGGATCGCGAGCTCGTGGGGCCGCTGGTGCCCGTCGAGGACGTGCCCGTGACTGCCAGGCGCTGCACGCATGCCGGGTGCCAGGTGCTGCGGGGCCCTGATTCCGCCCCCCTGGTCGCCGCCCCCGTCGAGTCCTACAACCCGGGCCCCCCCGTCTGGCACGTGTCGGTCCACCCCGACCTGCGCGCCGCCCGGTGCGACATCGGCCTGGTCCTGGTCGGCGAGCTCGCGCCCCTCGCCCAGGTCCCCGCTGGCGCTCGCCGATGCGAGCACCCGGCCTGCCGGCGCGCCTGGCGCACCCTGCCCTTCCCCCCACAGGAGCCCCGATGACTTGCGACCACCTGCAGTTCGAGTCCGCCTGCCTGGTCAACCGCCTGACCGACGAGGAGGGCGGCCCGCCCACTGGCTACACCATCGACGTCCTGGTGCGGTGCGCCGACTGCGGCGAGCCCTTCACCTTCCTCGGGCCCGTCGGCGTGAGCACCAGCGAGCCCCGGGTCTCGGCCGACGGGCTCGAGCTGCGGGCGCCGATCACGCCCCGGGCTGCCCGGGCTGCCCTGCTCGACCAGGTCGTGGACGTGCTGCAGGGGGCGCCCCCCGATGCCTGATCGCTACGGCTACAGCTTCGAGGGCGGGCCCACGGGCGATCGGCGTGCGGTCCTCTTCGAGCTCGACACGGGGGCCCACCTGGTCACCCTGTCGATCGAGGGCCGGGCCTGGTGGGTCTACGCTGACTGGTACGCCGAGGACGGCGACTGCGACCCGCCGCCGTCCGGCCTGGCCGACTGGATCCACGAGCGCGAGGCCCTCTTCGTCCGCCACGGCTTCCAGGTCCGCCGCTGGTCGCACCTGTGGCCCTGCTCGACCTGCGGGGCCTCGACCTGGTCGCCCTGCCGCCACCTGCGGACCGGCGCCCGCCTGAAGCGAGGCCACCGAGGCCGGGCCCCAGGTGTCCGCCGCCGAGCGCCCCGTGAGTGACCCCCGCCAGATCCGGCTGCCGGCCCAGCTTGACCTGTGGGCCGAGCTCTACGGTGGCGGCTTCGCCGTGGGCCTGGCGCTGCACGACGGCGTGGCCCCGCCGTTCATCTACCAGGGCGGCAAGGTCAGCCTGGCGACGCCGACCCTGCGGGCCATCGGCGTCGCCGTAGGCGGGCAGGCCGCGGCCTACCTGCACAACGATGCGGGCGAGGTCGGCCACGCCTACGAGGTCCTGCGCGAGCCCTGGCCGCGATGCCGATCACCTTCCGCCACGGCCTGGCGGCCGAGGTTCCGATCCCCGACCCGCTGCCCCCTCGGTCCGTGGTCTACCTGGACCCGACCTACGAGGGCACCACGGGCTACGCCGCCGCCTACTCGCCACGGGAGGAGGTGATCGAGACCGCCAGGCGCTGGGCTGCCGCCGGCGCGCTGGTCCTGGTGGCCGAGGCCGAGGGCGTCGACCTGGGCGGCGAGGTAGTCGAGCTCGTGCGCGGCGACGGCCGCCCCTTGCCCCGGGCCCGCCGCGAGTACTTGTCCATGCTGGGAGGCCCCGATGTCGACCCTACCGCCACCACGGATCGCCGCGGCCGTGATCGCTGGCTGCCAGGACCTGCGCCAGGTCCTGTGGATCCTCGACGAGGAGCGCAGCCACCCCGAGGGCCGGGCCGACCTGGTCGAGCTCCTCGAGCGCCGGCGGGATCAGCTCGCCGGGCGCCTGGTGGCGGCGACCCCGGGCCGCCCGGCGTACCGTCTAAGCCTGGGCAACCTGCTGGCCGCCCTGGCCTGCGAGCTTTGCACCGCCCCCCCCAGGAGTCCGACGTGACCGACAGCGCCGCCCCCGTGCCCCTCGGCACCCTGCCACCCGACACCGACCCCACGACGCTGCCGGCGTGCTGGTGGGCGCTGCTCGACCTGCACCCCTGGGAGGGCAACCCCCAGGTCCACCCGCCCGCCCAGGTGGCCACCCTGACGGCCGGGATCCGGGCGCACGGCTTCACGACCGTGCTGCAGGCCCACTGGCCGACCTGCACGCTGATCGCCGGGCACGCGCGCCGCGAGGCGCTCCTGGGGCTGCTCGAGGAGGAGCCCGAGTACGTGATCCCCGGCAGCCCGGGGCCTGGCTACGTCCCTGTCAGGTTCTACGGCGGGACCTGGGAGCAGGCCGTGCAGGCCGCGATCGCCGACAACGTGATCCCCCTGCTGGGCAGCACCGACGAGGACCGCCTGGCCGCCGTCGTGGCCAGCGTCCTGCACGAGGACGGCGACAACCTGGCCGAGGTCGTGGCCGCCACCGCCCTCGAGGACCACCGGGTGCGCGACCTGGTGCGCACCCTGCAGGCCCGCCCCAAGCCCCGCGACGTGCGCCCGCCCCGGCCCTCGCCGCTCCCCGCCGCTCCCCGCGCACCCGCAAAGCGTCCCCGGGCAGGTCTACCTACTCGGGCCCCACCGGCTGATCTGCGGGAGCTGCACGAACCCTGGCCACGTCGCCGAGCTCCTCGGCGACGAGGAGGTCGACGTCACCCTGACCGACCCGCCCTACTGCAGCGACGGCTTCCAGGAGGCCGACCGCGGCGTGGGCTCGATCGGGACCACCCGCAAGGGGGCCGAGATCGCCAACGACACCCTGAGCACCCGCGGATACCAGGCCCTGATCGGCGGCATGCTCGACCTGGTGGTCTCGCCGGTGGCCTACATGTTCACCGACTGGCGCATGTGGGTGCCCCTCTTCGACGTCGCCGAGAGCCACGGCCGCGGCGTGCGGTCCATGATCGTGTGGGGCAAGCCCTCGCCGGGCATGGGCCGCGGCTGGCTGTCGCAACACGAGCTGGTCATGGCCGCGGTAGCCGCCCGCAACACCTGGGCCAACCCCAAGCTGAGCAGCGGCAACGTGCTCGAGTCCGAGCTGTGGGGCCCCGACGGTGCGGCCTTCCTGCGGGCGGGGCGCACCAGGAACAAGCACCATTTCACCGAGAAGCCCGTCGACGTGCTCGAGCAGCTCCTGCGCCCCGTCGAGGACTGGTGCCGCGTGGTCTACGACCCCTTCGCCGGCAGCGGGTCGACGCTGATCGCGGCCTCTCGGAAGGACATGCGGACGCGCCTGGTCGAGCTCTCGCCGGGCTGGTGCGACGTGATCCGCGACCGCTGGACCCGTTGGGCCGAGGAGGCCCAGGTCGAGCCCGGGCCCGGGGCCATGCGGCTGCCCGACCCCGAGGAGGCCTGAGCCATGACCACCGACCCCACCGATCCCCGACTGCGCGAGCACACCCCCAACGGGCAGCAGCTCACCCACCTGGTGCTCAGCGAGGAGGAGCGCGGTCGCGGCTACGTCCGCCCCCTGCGCCTGAGCTATCGCCACGTCGGCCGATCGCTGTGCGGCGACACCAGCGACCCGGCGAGCTCACCGGCCCAGGAGGGCAAGGTGTGGGCCTGCGCCGCCCAGCCAGGACACGACGGCCCCCACGGCGACGTCAAGCGCCAGGTCACCCCCGAGGAGGCCGCCAAGGGGCACGCCGGCGGCTGCGGGTCCGTGACGACCATGTCGCGAGCCATCGCCGAGACCTACGCACGCGACCCCGCCTTCTACGGCGCCACCTGGTGCTGCGGCTGCCAGGGCTACCACCCCGTCGGCGAGTACACCTGGCACCCCGACGGCTCGATCGTCGGATCCTGACCACCCCACCCACAGGAGCTCCCCCGTGTTCACCCTCACCTTCGAGGCCCTCCCCCTCCCCCCCTGCCCCCAGGGCGACCGCGTGCCACCTGGCGGCCCTGCCCCTCGGCTCCTGGTCCTGCAGGAGGTCCCCGGCGACCTGGCCGCCTACATGGCCGAGCCGGCCAAGCTCGACGACGGCTCCTGGTGCTGGCAGACGCTCGAGGAGCAGGGGGGCGGCCGGGCCGCCGACGTCGCCTCGGCCTGGTGCTGGCTGCAGGGCGAGGAGGAGGCCGCCCGCGCTGTGCGCGCTGGCGGCCCCTTTCGCCACCGCCCGGGCCCCTGCGCGACCCTCTGCCCGGTCTGCCTCGACGCTCCCTGCACCTGCCCCCGCTGAGCGCATGCCCCTCACCCCCGCCGACCTGCGCCTCCTGCGCCACCACGAGCGGGGCCCGCTCGCCGCGGGCGAGCGGCTGCGCCTCCGGATCCGCGTCGACCAGGCCGCCCGGCTGATCGCCGGGGGCCTGCTGGCCATCGACGAGACGACCGGCGACACTGAGCTGACCGCCGATGGCCGCCAGGCCCTCGACCAGGAGCCCGCCCCGTGAGCAAGACCAGCGCCAACGCCGCCGTGCTCGACCGCCGGCGCCTCGTGCGCCGCTTCCTGGTCGAGGGCACCGCCAGGTCGGCCGTCGTGGCCCACCTGGTGCGGGGCGTCAAGCTCGACGACGGGCGGACGATCCGGGTCAGCGAGAGCACCGCCAGGCGCGACGTCGCCGCGGTCGCTGAGGAGTTCGTGGGCCTCTTCGAGGACGCCGACATGGTGGCCCTCGAGGTCGGCAGCGCGGCCGAGCGGATCAAAGAGGACGCGCGGAAGCTGCGGCAGGGCCACAAGTACGCCCAGGCCGCGCGCATCGAGCTGCTCTATGTCCGGCTGATCACCGCCCAACGCCCCGAGTGGGCCGCCCTGCACGGGGGCAAGACCGCCGCCAACGTCACCGTCGGGGGCGTCACCGTGGGCGTGGCCGCCGGGCATCCTGCCCCCGCGTCGGGCAGCGCCGAGGAGGACGACTGGCTGCGCCAGCGCGCCGCCGAGCTGGCCAGCAAGAGCCCCGCCGAGCTCCGCAGCCACGTCGAGGTCCTGCGGGGCCGCGTTGCCCACCTGACCGTGCACGAGGGCGGCGCTGCGCCGGCCGCCCAGGAGGCCGCCAGGGCCGCGGCCGAGGGTTGATCCATGGGCGAGGACGTCGACGCCCGGCGCACCCTGATCGAGGCCGCCCTGGCCCTCGAGCTGGCCCAGCGCCGCATGGCCGGCAGCCGCGCCGAGGCCTGGTTCTACACCTACCTGCGCGACCTCTTCTACGCGCCCGCGGGCCGCTTCCACCGGGCCCTGCACCGCGACGTCGAGGCCATGCTGTGGCGCGAGCCCCTCGACGACGGCGAGATCTTCGACAGCGCCGCGATCGCCTGCCCCCGTGGCCACGGCAAGAGCACGACCCTGGCGATCGGCCTGCCCCTGTGGGTCGCATGCGAGTGGGAGAGCATGCCGCACTTCGAGGGGCGGGCACCCTACATCGTGATCGTCAGCGACACGGCCGACCAGGCCCGGGCCCGCCTGGCGGACATCCGCGACCAGCTCGAGAGCAACGAGGAGCTGATCGCGCGCTACGGCTGGCAGGGGCCGACCCTCGAGCGCATGCGCGGCCGTCGACGTCGCCGGCGCAGCCCCCGCAAGTGGACCCAGGATCGGCTCGAGCTCGCCAACGGCACGATCATCGTCGCCATGGGCCACGGGAGCAACCGAGTCCGCGGCCTGGTGCGGGGCGGCCGGCGGCCGAGCCTGATCCTGTGCGACGACCTCGAGAACGACGAGGCCGTGTTCACCGACAACCAGCGCGAGAAGCTGCGCCGGTGGTTCACCCAGGCCCTGATCCCAACCGGCCTCGAGGGCAAGCTGATCACGATCGTGCTGGGGACCATCCTGCACGCCGACGCCCTGCTCTCGCGCCTGCTCTCGGCCGAGCACTTCGAGCCCTTCCTGAAGCGCAGGTACGCCGCCCTCTACAACACCGATGGCATGCCCGACGGCGAGGGCACGGTCGCCCTGTGGCCCGAGTACTGGTCGCTCGGGCAGCTCCTCGCCCGCCGGCGGAAGATCGGGGCGCTCGCCTTCGCCCAGGAGTACCTGAACATCCCGATCGACGACGCCGCGGCCCTGTTCCCCATGCGCTGGCTGCAGTCCGCCAGGCGGCGGGGCGAGGGCCGGCCCTTCCTCTACGCGCCCCCTCCCCGGATCCCGTTCAGCACGGCGACGAGCACCTGGGACCCTGTCGAGCTCGCCCGCCTGGCCGGCGACCCGCGGGCCTACCAGGTCCTCGTGACCTCCTGGGACCTGGGCCTGGTCGACGACGAGGAGCAGGCCCGCAGCCGCGACACCGACTACACCGTGGGCCTCACCCTGGCCCTGCGGCCCGACGACCGGGTCGACCTGCGCCGGCTCTACCGTGCGCGTGGGCTCAGCCCCGCCCAGCTTCGCGCCCGCGTGATCTCCGAGCAGCGGATCCTGGCGGCCGACTACATCGTGGTCGAGAACAACCAGGCCCAGCGCCTGCACGAGATCGAGCTGCGCAGCCTGGGCCTGCCGATCGTCGGGCACACCACGACCAAGCGGAAGCGCAGCCTGTGGGACGGCGTGCCTGGCATGGCCCTGGCCTTCGAGACGGGCCGCCTGGACCTGTGCTGGAATGACCCGCGCGAGCGCGCCCGGATCGACGTGCTGATCAACGAGCTCCACGGCCTGGGCTTCGAGGCCCACGACGACACGGTCATGGCATTGTGGTTCGGCCTGCTCACCGTGAACAAGTGGATCCGGCTGCGCAACGAGCGCCGGCGCCGTACCATCGGCCCAGCCCCGCCGGGCTACTACGACGACCTGTTCCCCGTCCAGGAGGCCGCCTGATGCCTACCCGCCGCAGCACCCGCACCGTCGCCGTCGACGGCAGCGAGACCTACCCCCAGGGCCACGAGCGGGCCGGCGAGCCCGTGGTCGCCAAGGGCCGCGCCATGCCGACCAACCCCCTGGTCCAGGAGGCCGCCGCGGCGATCCCCGGCCTGAACGCCGGCGACCTGGTGGTCCTGCCCACGGTCGCCCGCAAGCGGGCAGAGCTGATGGGCTGGGGCCGCGACCGGGAGCTGACCCTGGCCGAGGCCCGCGAGCTGGCCATGCGCGGCCCTGCTGCCAAGTTCGCCGTCGCCGAGGCCCACGGCCCGGGCGACGTGCCCGGGCACGGCGAGACCACCGGCAGGGCGAAGGTCGAGGGCAGCGCCCTGCCGGTGATCGCCGCGAGCCGCCAGATCCAGCGCGACCCCAAGGCCTGGTCCCTGCTGGTCGAGTCCGGCCTGGTGGTCGAGCCGCCCTATGACCCCTGGGAGCTGGTCTGCACCGTCGAGGAGAGCGACACCCTGCCCCAGGCCGTCGAGGCCATGGCGACCAACGTGGGCGGCTTCGGCTACGACCTCGAGCCCCTGTTCGCCGTCGAGGACCCCGAGACCGGCGAGGCCCTCGACCCGCCCGAGGAGGCCAAGACCGAGCGCGAGGAGCTCGAGCTGTTCCTCGCCTCGTGCAACATCGAGCTCGGCTTCGCCGGCCTGCACGAGCTCGCCGATCGGGACATCGAGACGATCGGCTGGGGGGCCTGGGAGGTCCTGCGCGGCGAGGGCGGCGACTTCGCCGGCTTCGAGCACGTGCCCGGCTACACGCTGCGCCTCGGGCCGCTGTCCAAGCCCCTCCTGGTGGAGATCCCCTTCCGGCACCCGACGACGGGCGAGCTGGTCACCATTCGGCGCTACCGCCGCTTCCGGCTCTACGTCCAGCAAAGCGAGGGCCGGATCGTGTGGTTCAAGGCCCTCGGCGACCCCCGCCACGTCAACTGGCGCACGGGCAAGGCCCAGGCCGAGCCGTGGCCCGACGAGCAGGGCAACAGCATGGAAGCGACCGAGCTGATCTACCGCCGGCAGTACGCCCCACACACGCCCTACGGCGTGCCCCGCTGGATCGGCGCTGCCCCCCACGTGCGCGCGGGGCGCGAGTCCGCCGAGCTCGTGGTCGACTGGTTCCTGAACGCCCCGATCGGCCTGAAGCTCGCCATGATCGCCGGCGGCGCCTGGAAGGCCGACAGCCTCGCCCAGGCCCTGAACAAGATCGACCACGGCGCCCGCGGCAGCGACAACGCCTGGTCGCTGGTCAGCCTCGAGGGCGAGACCGACAGCGGCGTCGACCCCATGGCCGAGGACGGCCGGCCCGCGCCCCCCCGCGTGGCCGTCGAGGACCTGACCTACGAGATCCCCCCGACCCTCTACAGCGGCGACGGCAACCTGATCGACGAGAGCGCGCGCCGCGTGCGGATCATGTTCCGCCTGCCGGCCATCTACTTCGGACACAGCGAAGCCGAGACCAACCGGGCCGCGGCCGACGTCGCCCGGGCGGTCGCCGAGGAGCAGGTGTTCCGGCCCCTGCGCGCGCTGCGCTGGGAGACCCTGTGGAACCACGAGATCCTCCCCGCCATGGGCGTCAACCATTGGCGCCTGGTGCTGCGGGGGGCCGTGACCGGCGACAACGAGGCCGTGTTCAAGGGCCTCGGGCCGTTCAACGAGGGCGGGGGCACGACGCCCAACCAACTCAACCGGATCCTGGCCGAGACCACCGGGACCACCGCCAAGGTGATCACCGAGCCCTGGGGCGACCGCCCGATCGTGATCACCACCGCCCTGCTGTCCAAGGGCATCGACCCCAACCTCCCCCTGGCCGAGGCGATCGGCCAGATCCAGGCGAAGGAGCAGCAGCAGCGGGAGCAGCAGCAGGCCCGCATGGAAGCCCTGCGCGGGGGCAGCGGCCAGCCCGGGGGCCAGGACGGCCCCCCCGGCCAGCCCAAGGCGGCCGACCGGCAGACCGCCGCCAAGGCGGCCCGCGGTGCCCACCTGGTGGCCGAGCTTGCCGAGCTGCGGGCCGACCTGATCGCCTATGCGGCGGCTGAGCTGGGCCAGGACGGCGCCGAGGAGCTCCCCCCCGAGTGGACCCAGGACGGGTAGGTGGTCGCACCCCTGCGCCAGGAGCTGCGCCCGCAGCTCGAGCGGATGCGGGAGGCCACCAGGTCGACCGCCGCCAAGGCCACCGACCTGCTGGCCCTCGCCGAGGGCGTGCAGGCCGGCCCCCTGCGCCTGCTGGGCGAGGTCGAGGGCCTGCTCGGCGTGGTCCTGGCGATCAAGGTCAGCCCCCCTGAGTACCGCCGGATCGTCGGCACGCTGTCGAGCTTCCTGCAGGACGCCTGGGGGGCCAACGACTGGCTGGTCCGCCAGGCCGCCGACGACGTCGCCGAGATCGTCGACCGTGGGCGCGCCGGCGGGCTGTCCGCCGACAAGGTGCAGGCCCTCGCGCGCGCCCGGGTCGAGCAGCTCCAGGCGGGCCTCGGCGAGCTCGGCACGGCCTTCGCCGACGGGCAGGCCCGGGACATCGGCCGCTTCCTCACCGCGGCCTACGCCCTGGGCGGCAACGAGATCGGCAAGGCCCTCGGCTGGCGCCTCGACTTCGAGCTCGGCGACCACGACGCGATCCAGGGCCTGGCCCGCTCGGGCATCTACTGGATCGGCAACCACTACGGCGAGGCCCTCGACCAGGATCGCCTGCTGGCCGTGGTCCGGAAGCTGCAGCTCGAGCAGGGCCTGGGCCGCAAGGCGGTCGGCGAGGCCCTGCGCGACGCCTTCGGCACCGAGTGCAAGCGGTCCGACCCCTACTGGATGGGGCTGGCCGCGACCATGGCGACCCGGTCGCGGTCCTTCGGCGCCCTGTCGAGCATGGAACGGGCGGGGGCCTGGCGGTACACCTACAGCAACCCCCTCGACGAGCGGACCTCCGACGTGTGCGAGGCCCTGAACGGCACGACCTTCGTGGTCAAGGGGGCCCTCGACCTGCGCGCGCGCCTGCTCGAGGCGAGCAGCCCCGAGGAGTGGAAGGCGATCAGCGCCTGGCCCAAGCTGCGCGACATCGAGGCCAGCCCGGGCAACCTGCTGCCCCCCGCCGAGCTGCAGGCCCGGGGCATCGCCTGGCCCCCCATGCACTTCCACTGCCGCAGCTCGATCGAGGTCGAGGCCTGGCTGCCGGTCACCGCCGCCGACGTCGACCCGGCCGCCACGACGGACGTCAAGACCCCGGCGAAGCCCCCCAAGCGCAAGCGCAAGGCGAAGGGCAAGCCCCAGGCCGGCGGGCCCAGGTCCTGGCGCGAGGTCCGGTCCGACCTGGCGGCCGTCGAGAAGGACATGGCCGCCCGCGGGCTCGACCCGGCCGACGTGAGCACGATCAGCACCCGCGCGCGCGCCGCCTACCAGGCCTGGGCCCCGGACCCTGGCCAGCCCCCCCGCGACTGGCTCGACCGGCGGGCCGCCGCCCTGCTCGAGTCCCCCGGCCGCAAGGGCCGCGCCACCGTCGGGAGCTGGCTGCACGAGCTCACCGGCCAGCAACGGCGAGCCCTGGAGATCCGCGACCCCAAGAGCCCCCGCATGCGCGCGATCGCCGAGCTGATCGACGAGACGCTGAAGGGCGACCTGGCGACGCACGAGCGGCGCTTCGCCCTCCTGCGCGAGGCCCGCCAGGTCGCCCCCCGCACGGTCCGCGAGCGCTGGCGCAAGGCCGCGGTCGACACCCTGCTCGGCGAGAGGCCCAAGGCCCTGACGGCCGCGCAGTGGACGGCGATCCGCGAGGGCGTCGACGACGCCTGCCGGACCTACCCCGAGGAGCTCCTGCAGCTCATGGCCTCCGACGGTGCTCAGATCACCCACGACGCCCGCAACGGCCGGGCGCACGCCAGCGCCAACGCCGGCCGGGGCGCCCGTGTGGTCATGGACCTGCGCCAGCTCCTGGCCGAGGGCCCCCGCAAGGGCCGCCGGCGCACCTGGCGCTTCGACCCCGAGCACCGGGCCGCCACGACGGTGGCCCACGAGCTGGGGCACGTGCTCGACAGCACCATGGGCCAGACTCGGATCGGCGCCGGCACCCACGGGCAGCCCTGGTCCCTGTGGGGCGGTGCTGTGGGCGGCGACGCGGGCAAGGTGTGGGGCAAGACCTACGGCGACCAGTTCTACACCATCGCCCAGCGCGACAAGAAGGGCCGCTTCCTCTTCGCCAAGCTCCCCTGGGAGCCGAGCGGCACGAGCACCCACTACTACGCCGGCGACTGGATCGACGCCTACGAGGGCCGGGTCTACAGCGGCCGGGCCACCCCCACCAGCGCCGGCGTGAGCGCTGGCAGCTACGGCGGCCCCGTCGAGTTCATCGCCATGACGACTCAGCGCCAGCGGGAGGCCCAGCACCTGATCCGGCGGGGCATCCTGCCGAGCAACCCCGACCTGGTCGACCTGGTGCCCCGAGCCTCGACCCGGACGATCACCCGCTTCGAGGCCAGCAAGGCCCAGCACACCCGCGCCCTCTACGGCCACGGCCACCGCGACGCCGGCGAGGCCTTCCTGGGCGCGGGCTCGCGCGTCGTCGACGACCTGGTCGCCGACGGGGCGATCACTGCCGAGACCTTCGCCGACGACGGCGACGTGGTCGGCTTCGCCATGACCGTGCACTACTACACCGGGGCCGACCTGGAAGGGCTGATCCTGGGCCCCAACGCGACCCTGCGCCCCTTCCTGTCCAGCTCGGCCCAGCGCACCGGCCTGGTTCGGCAGCTCCTCACCGAGTACGCCCCCGGCGACAAGCTCGACGCGCGCGCGGCCGTGCGCTCGCTGCGCGACGTCACCAGCGGGACCCTGCCCAACTACCTCAAGGGCAGCGTCCGGACCGACCCCCCCAGCCCCGATCAGCTCGCCCAGGCGATCGCCGCCAGCCCACAGGAGCCCTGATCATGCCCGCCCGTGTCCCCCTTCACCTGCCTGGCCAGCCCGAGGCCCGCGTCGTGCTGGTCTACGACGGCCCGACCTCCCCCCTGCGCTTCGAGGGCACCGCCCTGCCCCTCGACCTGCGCCAGGCCGTGCTCGCCCACCTGGCCCAGCCCCAGGTCGAGCTCCTCGACGACGCACCCGGCCAGCTCGACGGCGGCGAGGAGGTCACCCTCGACGGCGAGGCCGCCCTCCTGCGCGGCCTGCTCGACGTCGCCACCGTCGGTGTCCGGGTCGCCTGGGCCGAGGTCGAGGGCCTGGCCGTGGGGGCCGCGTGAGGCCGCAGCCGCTGGGGGCCTCGGGCTGGTCGCCCGACCCCATGCCCGAGGCGCTGGCCAACTCCCCCCGCCTGGGCGTGGGCCCTGCCTGGGATCGCTGGCTGCGCCTGCAGGGCTACGACGACGACGAGATCGACGAGCTGCGCGAGGACACGCCCGGCGATCCCGACGACGGCCTCGCCGAGCAGCTCGGCCTCGCCGTGGCCAGGGCTGAGCGCCTGGCCGCCGAGAGCGATCGGCCCTTCGACGTCGACGCCCGGGCCCTGGTCGTGCGCGGCACGGCCGCCCGTTACCTCGAGCAGCGTCCGCCCCACCTGGTCGAGACCCTCGACCCGCGACCGATCGCCACCCTCTCGGCCGAGGCCCTTGGCGCGCGCCTGCGCCCCCTGGGCAAGGCCTGGCGCATGGGGGCTGGCCGCTACCGGGACCGGTTGACCGGCCGGGCCTGGTGGGCGCTCCTGGGCGGCGACCCTCTGCAGCGGGGCCAGGTGATCATCGCCGGCGCCCTGTACCGCCTGGTCGGCGTCGCCGCCCTGGCCTGGCGCCAGGTCCGGATCGGCGAGCTCGACGGGATCGCCTGCCCCGAGCCGGCCGAGTGGGCCGCCAAGGGCGCCAAGCGCACCGGCCAGGAGCACGGCCGCGCCCTGGCCCGCGAGCTGGCCGCCGACGCCTGGCTCGGCAACCAAGGCCTGGCCGGCGGGCTGCTCGCGCGCGAGCTCGTGCTGCCCGACTCCCCCGAGCTCCTGCGCGACGATCTGCGCGGCTGCCTGCAGTGGCGGGCACCTGGTCGGCCAGCGAGCCCGCGGGCCTTCGCTGGGGGCCTGCCGCAGGAGTACTCGGCTGCGCTCAGCGCCCTGATCGGCTGGCGCGCTGCGCTCTACGCGACCGCCCAGGCCCAGCCCGACCTGGTCGCCCAGGGCGTCGCCCGGGTCGAGGCGATCACCGACGACGAGATCGCGACGGCCGTCCAGCTCGGCGGGCTGACCCTCGCCGACGCCGGCGAGCTGGCGAAGCGGCTGCGGGGCCGCCGTGACGCTCTCGCCGCTGCGCAGTAGCGCCGGCGGCCCCGGGCGAGGTACAACGGCTAAGACCGCCCAGCCCGGATCGCTCATGTCCTCTCGCACCCTGACCTGGAAGGCGCCGATCAAGGCGCGCGACCTCGAGCAGGGCCTGGTGTGGGTCGAGTGCTACCTACCGCTCGACCTCGAGGCCCTCGGCACCTTCGAGAAGCTCGCCCAGGACCTCGGCCAGCCCGGCCAGCCCGACTACCAGGCCGCCGCCACGGCCGATCCCGAGCTCGCCGCAAAGGCGCTCGACCCGATCGACACGCACGGCGAGGCCATGATGGCCGACGACGTGCAACAGCTCGCCCACGTGATCCTGACCGAGGGGGGCGGGATCGACGTCATGCACGACCAGGTCGCGACCAAGACTGCAGCCCTGGTCGAGAGCTTCATCAACGGGCCCGAGATCGCCTCGCCGCACTTCGCCCCCGGGGCCTGGTGCGCGGTGATCAAGGTCGACCAGGCCGGGCCCGAGTGGCCGCTGATCGAGGCCGGCGAGCTGAACGCCGTCTCCTTCATGGCGGTTGTGTCCAAGGTCGCCGTCCGTGTCGCCCTCCCCAACGCCCAGCCCACCGAGGTCACCCCGTGAAAGCCGACGCCTACGCCCAGCTCCCCCCCGGCCCTGACGGCACCCGCACCTTCCGCCTGATGCTCGATCCGGCGGCGAAGGACGCCGAGGGCAACCAGCGCGGCTTCCTCTCGCTGGTCAACCGTGGGGCCAACGGCCGCACCTTCCTGGTCGCCAAGGTCGACGACAGCGCCAGCGACCCGCAGGCCGGCACCCAGGACGCCGACCCGGGCCCGCTCAGCAGCGAGGAGCGCGGCCGGGTCAGCGTGTGGCGCTGGCTGTTCGGCAACCTCTTCGGCGCCGGCGAGAGCACGGCCGCCAAGAGCACCGGCCCCACCGACTTCGACGCCGCCGTGGCGATCCCGACCATGCGCGAGCGCATGTGGACCCTCGAGGACGGGCTGCGCGAGGTGATCCGCAACGTCATGGAGGACGACGAGATCACCGACAAGCCCGGCGCGATCGGCAAGGCCCTCGACGCCTACAAGGCCCACGTCCTGGCCACCGTGCAGGCGGCCCTGAACCCGGGCCAGGGCGTGATCACTGTCCAGGTGGTCAAGGCCGCCGGCGCCTTCGTCCGCGCCGAGCCCGACGGCGCATGGGCTCGCCCCCTCTCGACCACCCCTGAACGATCGGCTATCGTCAAGGCCGATCAAGCGGTGCAGGCCGCCCAGGCCGCCCTGGCCGAGGTCCTGCCCGCGTTGACCACCCTCACCACCAAGGCCCCCGTCGGGGGCGCCCCCCCACCGCCCGAGGACCCCACGATGGACCCGATCAAGCTCCAGATCGCCTGCAAGGCTGCCGCCGACGCCGCGGTTGTCGCCGCCAAGAGCGCCGGCGTCACCGACCCCGCCAAGCTCGCCGCGATCGCCACCGACGCCGCGACCACCGTCGCCGCCAAGGCGGCCGTCGCTGGCACCCCCCAGCCGTCCATGCCGACCGACGTGCTGGCACAGCAGATGGGCATGGTTCCCTTCGGCGGGACCGGCGGCATGTTCCAGAGCATGATCGACAGCGCGATCCAGAAGGCAACCTCGGGCCTGGTCGCCAAGGTCGACGAGGTGCACGGCGCGATCTTCGGCAAGGGCGAGGGCGAGGGCCGCGAGCCCGGCCTGCGCGACATCGTGGGCAAGACCGTCGTGGGCCTCGAGCTCGTGAGCAAGGGCAAGGCCCCGACCGCCCCCCGCTCGGCCCCCGCCGGCGGCGGCGGCGGCGAGGGCCCCGAGCAGCGGGATCTCGCCGCCAAGGCGGAAGCCGACGTGTGGGCTGGCACCGCCCTGGCCGTCGACGGCAAGGTCTACACCGCCGCCCAGGGCTGAGCTGATCGCCCGGCGGCTTCCCTGGGCCGCCGCCGCCGGGCTACCCTGGCCCACCTGCCACAGAGCCTCCTCGGGCTGACCCCCCGGACCAACCCCCCTCACCCCCACCCCGCCCCGGCGCCGCCGGGCACCCCCCGAGGAGCTGCACGATGGCAACCAACGCTGAGATGCTTCGCCGCGCCGGCGCGATCCTGGAAGAGATGGGAGTCCGTGACGTCACCGGCAAGGCCGACGTCATGACGACCGAGAGCATGGCCGCTGGCGAGTTCATGAACCGCAAGCAGGTCCGATCCATGGTCGACCTGACCGTCGGCCAGTCCGACTGGCTGGCCGCGTGCACCGTCGAGATCAAGGACCAGCGGTCCGGCGAGCACCCGGTCATGGACCTGAGCGGCCCCGTGACCGAGGGCGTGCCCGAGAACGCCGGGCGGACCGTGATCACCCACCCCGACATGGCCAACTTCGAGTGGGACTGCCGCAAGTACCAGGCCACCTGGTACTGGACCCGCGAGTCCGTGCGCGAGGCCCTCGCCAGCGGCGAGGCCGACTACGCCGGCAAGGTCCGGCGCGCCTTCGGCAAGCGGATGGGCAACGACCTGGCCCTCGCCGCCCTCCTCGGCGACACCAGCCTGGACAGCAGCAGCCGCCGCAACCGGCTCCTCCGTCAGCGCGACGGCTGGATCAAGTACCTGCGGGCCAGCGCCAACCGCGCCACGACCACCCGGGGCAGCGCCTACAGCAACGACCTGTGGGACGCCATGATCGACCTGATGCCGGAAGAGTACCAGGACGATCCCGACCTGCGCTGGTTCATGGCCGGCAAGATCGACCGCTCCTGGGGCAAGAGCCTGCGCGACCTCGGCGACGGCGCCGACCTGCGCGACCGCGCCATGACCGAGCGCCGGCGCTGGGCCCCCAACGGGATCCCCGGCCTGATCGTGCCGCAGATGCCCACGACCCTCGGCTACGACGTCCTCGACGGCTCCACCGCGGTCGCTGACGGCGTGACCGACAACGGCGACGGCACGATCACCTTCCAGGTCGACGCCGCCCTCGGCGGCTACGCCGCGGGCAACGCCGGCCGCCGGCTCAAGGTCACCTACGACGACACCGGCGAGTACGAGATCGTCACCGTGGTCGCCAGCGGCGGGCAGAACAAGATCACCACGACCGGAAGCCTCGGCCAGTCGACGGTCAGCACGACCGCCGCCGACTACAGCCTCGACCTCGCCGACATCACCCCGGTGATCCTGACCAACCCCCGCAACCTGGCCGTCGTGATCTGCGACCGGGTGCGGGCCTACTCCAAGTTCGAGCAGGAGTGGGAGCGCTACCGGGTCGACGTCTACTACGAAGCCGACTACCGCGTGATCAACGCCGACGCCGCGGTCCTCCAGGACGGCATCGTGCCCACCGGCATGTCCTTCGGCGCCTGAGCCTGAGCGCCTCGGCCGACCTGGTCACCCGGGTCGGCCGAGGTCGAGGCCCCCACCCTCACCCCCAGCGAGATCCCCATGGCCCGCCAGCACGTCTTCACCCTCCGAGCGCGGCAGCGCCGCGTCGGCTCTACCGTGGTCCACAAGGGCGGGCGGATCACCATGGCCGTGGGCGATCCCCGCGTCGCCGAGTTCAAGCGCGACGGCGCCTGGGACCACCGCCTGGTCAGCGTCCCCGACCCCCGCCCCCAGCCCGAGCCGAGCACGGCGAAGCCCAGCCCGATCGACGGGCGCGTGGTCGCCGTCTACAAGGACTTGCATGCCCGGATCACCGAGGGCGCGGCAGCCGCCGAGCGCCTCGAGCCCGAGCAGGCCCGCCAGCTCGCGCGCATGATCGCCGGCAACCTGCGCCACCTGGCGCACCCCGTGGTCGTGCTCCTGGCCCCCGCCGGCGCCGAGTACACCGCCGGCCTCCTGCGCGAGCACGGCCTGGACCCGGCCACCGTCGCCGCCCTCGCCGACGCCCTGGGCCTCGACCCCATGGTCCTGGCGGGTCAGGTCAGCGAGCGGATCACCCGCGAGGTCGCCGCCCTGGCCGAGGCCATGGCCGAGACCGAGAGCAGCCTGGCCGCCGCCCGCGCCGAGCTCGACCAGGTCGAGCCCGAGGGCCTGGCCCGTGAGGTCCTGCAGGAGGCCCTCGGCGACCTGCGCGACCTGCTGGCCGACCCGGCCCACCAGGCCCCCGACCGCCTCGAGCTGCTGTCGAGCCTGCAGGATGCGCTCAGCACCGGCGCGCAGGCCCTCGACCTGGTCACCGGCGGGGGCCTGCCTGGCCTCCTGGCAGACCTGCCCCCGGCCGAGCCCGAGGGCGCCGACGACGACTCCAACCCCGAGCCACAGCACGGGGCCAGCCCCCCCTCCAGCAGCGAGGGCGACGCCACCCCCCCCACCGACGGCGGCACCCGCGTCAAGGCTGGCCCCAGCGCCGCCGGTGGGGGCGACGACGGCGAGGAGCTGGCCGCGGCGCTGGACCGGCTGCGGGGGGCGCTGCTCGACCCGGACGGGCACGGCAAGGCCGACCTGATCGCCCTGGCTGGCTTTGCCGCCATCGACCTGCCCGTCAATGCGGGCCGGCTGAACAAGGCCACCCTGATCTCGACGATCGCCGAGCACCTGCCCGCCGACGTCGACCCCGACAAGCTCGACCCCGCCGACCTCGGCTGATCGGGCCTCACCCTCCCCCCCACCGCCCGGGCGCCCGGGCACCCGCCCCGAGGACACGACCATGACCACGCCCGCCACCGAGCTGGACACCCGCAAGGCCAACCTGGGGATCCACCAGTCCCTGATGCTGCTCACCCTCGCCCTGATCCCCAGCCAGGCCGCCCTCGCCGCCAACGACCTGAAGGCCGACCTGCTGCCCGGCGTGGCCGTCGTCGACGACCACCCCGCCGAGTTCGCCGGCCGGCAGGAGCTCGCGTTCAACGCGGGCGCCACCCTGGCGGCGAGCTCCGAGATCTACGGCGTCGTGGTCGCCTACTACAACCCCAACGTGGGCAAGGTCCTGGTGGTCGTGGTCGACGGCGAAGCGGCGCTCAGCTCGGCGGGGGCCGAGCTCCCCAGCGACGACGACATCGCCGCAGCCCTGCCCTCGGCCGACTACCCCTTCACCGTGGGCCCGGTGATCAAGTTCAGCACCGACGGCGGGTCCGCCGTGACGATCGACGGGATCTGGAACCACAAGTACCGGACGATCGGCGCCTTCCAGGCCGCCAAGGACGCGGTCTCGGCCTCGTGCATCGAGTCCGACGTGGTCGGGGCCGACGCCCAGGTCTACCGCTACCGGTCCACGATCCAGTTCGAGATCGACGCGGCCGACATCGCCGCGGCCGACCTGATCACCGACTTCCCGCTGCCCCCGATCTACGGCAAGCTGCTGAACCTGCGCGCGACCTGTACCTCGGCCGTGACGACCGGCGCCAAGGCGGCCGACGTCGATCTGCACATCGGCGCGACCCCGGTCACCGGGGGCCAGGTGGCCCTGGCCGGGCTCTACGCCCTGGGCGAGGTCGAGGCTGGCGCGGCGATCACCGCCCTGAACACCTTCACGCCGGCGACGGCGGTCGCGTCGCTGGTCGGATCGGCCGTCACCGCCTTCATCGAGGGCCGCTTCAACTTCGCCGTCGACGTCTACGAGCTGGTGACCGCCTGAGCCCAGCCCGCGGGCTACACTGAGGCCGCCCACCGGTCACCCCCAGCCCCCGGGCGCCGCGAGGCCCCGGGGGCTGTGTCGTAGGAGCTCCCCGTGTCCGTCGACCTCGCCCAGCTCAGCGCCGTTGCTCCTTGGAAGCACTTCGCCAACAGCGACGTCGAGACCGAGGCCGATGCGCTCGAGCGCCTGCGCGCGCGCATGGGCGGGGCCTACGCGACCAGCCCCGGCGACGAGGACCTGACCGAGGCCCTGGCCGCGGCCGTCGAGTGGGTCACCGTGGCCACCCGCCGGATCTTCGTGGCCACGCCCGGGCGGCTGACCCTCGACAGCGAGGACGTCGCCCCCGGCGGGAGCTTCCGCCTGTTCCTGCCCCTGCCCGTGGTCGCCGTGAGCCAGGGCGGCACCGGCGTGACCCTGATCGAGGTCGGCGACGCCGGCGACACCGACGAGCTCGACGCCGGCGACTACACCGTCCGCGACGGCTACGGCATCCGCCCCAACGATCCGCGGGACCACCCATGGATCGACCTGCGATCCCCCTCGGGCCTGTTCAGCACGCCGACCAGTCGGGGGCCCGAGGACCCGGCCTATGGCAGCTCGGGCACCTGGGGCCCCGGGATCGCCAACGTCCACGTGACCGCCGAGTGGGGCTACGTCGACGCCAACGGCCTGACCCCTCGCCTGGCGCGCCGGCTGATCGCCCTGGTGACCGCCCGCGAGCTGGTCGACCTGTCCGACGACTGCGAGCGGGGCGACCTGCGCGCCGGTGCTGTGGCCGCCGAGGCCGTCGAGGGGCGCAGCATCACCATGGTCGAGGGCAGCGCCGGCGGCGGGCCCACGGGCGACCGCGAGATCGACAGCCTGGTCGCCGCCCTGCGGCTGCCGCCCCAGGCCCGCACCAGTCAACCCCCCAGGCGCGTCCGCAAGGGCCTACGCCGGCGCTGACACGCCCCACCCCGAGCCCCAACCAGGAGCCGCCATGAAGCCCGCCATGAAGATCGCCGTCAAGACCCGCCAGGGCCAGCCCAACCGCACCCTCGACCTCGGCCACTACCCGACCGACTGGCCCGACCGCGCCAAGCGGGGCAAGCCCGCGAGCCTGCACCTGCGCAGCGGCCGTGTCGTCAACGCCGAGGGCCTGCTCGCCGAGCGCGCCGTCGCCGCGATCGCCGCCCTGCCCCCCCAGGTCCGCAAGGGCTACGCCGTGTCGACCCTGGCCAAGCCCGCCCCCCCCGCGGGCTCGCCCGCCCCCGCGCCCGCGAGCCCGGGCCCCGACGTCGACGGCCTGCAGCACCTGGTGGACACGTCCTCGGGCATGTCCGCGGCCGAGCTCCTGGCAGAGGCCGTCCGGCTGGGCGTGCCCTCCGACGGGCTCGAGGGCCTCAGCGCGACCAAGCTGCGCAGCCACCTGCGCAAGCTGATCGCCGCCACCCGCGAGATCACCGACCCGGCCGGCGAGCCGAGCTGATGGCTCTGCCTCGCCCCCGCCTGCAGTTCCCCGTGTGGGTCACCGTCCGCCCGATCGACCGGGCGGGCACGGCCTACGACGAGCTGGGGGGCGAGCCCTACAGCCGCCTGGCGCGCGGGGCCGACGTCCGGCTCCTGGCCCAGGTCGAGGAGAGCGAGGCCCTGCGCCGGCAGCCCGGCCAGGGCGGCCCCCGCGCGCCCGTGTCGGCCCGCGTCACCTTCCGCCGGCGGGACCTCGAGGCCGCTGGCTACACCGTCGCCGAGGGCGACCTGCTGACCAAGATCGAAGCCCGCAAGGGCGGATACACCCGCGACGTCCGCTGGTACTGCACCGCCGGCGCCCCGACCGGGGCCAACCCCTGCGGCCCCACCCTGGTGTCCTCGAGCTGGTCGACCAGGTCGCCGGCGAGGTCGAGCCGAGAGGGCACCGGGTAGTGCCCGGGGGCCGCCATGGGGCCGTCACCCTGACCGGCGAATGGGACGACTTGATCTCGACGCTGGACCCCCAGCGCTTCCGGGCCCGCCTGGCGCGCCAGCTCGTGACCGCCCACAACCGGATCGGCCGCGACTTCCGGAGGACCGCCCAGGGGCTGATCCGTGCCGCGGTCTACGCCCCCAACAGTCCGATGACGATCGCCCTGAAGGGCAGCAGCAAGCCCCTCGTGCACCGCGGCGATCTGTACCAGTCGATCGGCTACGCCCTCGACGGGCCCTACACCCTGCAGCTCGGCCTGGTCAAGCGCAAGGTGGGACCCGAGGTCGTCAACGTCGGCCTGGTGCTGCACGAGGGCGCGACCATCGACGTGAGCCGGCACCCCCAGGTCCGCCGCAAGGTGTGGGCCATGGTCCGCGAGTCCCTGGGAAAGGACCGCCTCAACAGTCTGAACCCCAAGAGCCGCCGAGCCGTGATCAAGGCGGGCAGCACGCTCGGCGTGGGGCGCCGCAAGGGCGGGATCTCGGACCGACAACGGCGGGCGATCTTCGCCAGCATGCGGGCGAAGGGTAAGATCTCGGGCGGGTCGGGCAGCAAGGCCCGCCAGGTGTGGGTGATCCCCGCTCGCCCCTTCCTGCTGAGGCCCGCCCAGGACAGCACCTTCCACCGGGCGATCCTCACCCACTACACCGCCGCCGTCCGCGCGGCCTATGGGGGCTGACCGATGCCCGCCGACCTGGTCGACTTCGTCACCGAGCTGCGCCTGCACCCGGCAGCGCTGGCGATCCGGGACCCGGACACCGAGGTCCCGGCCCTGACGGTCAGCGACCCGGCCGCCGTCGCCTGGGATGCGCTGGGGGCCAGCTACCGGCCCTCGACGGGCCAGGGCGTCGGCTGGGCCTTCCGACACGAGCGCTACATGGCCCGCGCGACCCTGCCCTGCACCGGCTGGGGCAGCGGCCTGGGCGAGGTCCACGGGGGCGACGGGGGCGCCCGCGTCGACGAGGGTCGGGCCCCGGCCTACCGCTACACCGTCGACGGCGTCACCGAGCGCTGGGCCAGGACGGCCGAGATCTCGGCGAGCCGGCTGCGGGCCTGGCTGGCGATCGAGCCCCTCGCCGAGGAGCCAGGCGCCGACGTGGGGGCCGAGGGCGCCACGGCCGTGACCTACCGCGTGTGGAACGGGAGCGCCGAGCTGTGGTGGAACGGCGCAGCCTGGGCCGCCGCCGGCGCCGGCGAGTGGAACACCGAGGCCGAGCTGGTCGCCCACGCCGCCGAGCTGCCGGGCACGGTCCGGACCCTGGCGATCACGGCGAAGCTCTCGACCACCGACGAGCGCTACGCCCCCGCCTTCTACGGCGCCCGGATCGCCTACTCCTGCAGCGTCGTCGACGACCTCGACGACGCCCTGATCCGGACGGTGCTGGCCAGCCTGCGCAGCGAGGTGCGCGCCGTCGCCGTCGACCGCTTCACCACCAGCGCCACGCTCGCCGAGGTCGACCTGGGCACCGGCCCCGCCGGCGACACCGAGGTCGGGGGCGAGTGGGCCTACGACGTCACCGACGTCGCCGCCGTGTTCAACCTCACCGCCGACCCCGACGAGCTCGCGCCGCTGGCCGGGACCTGGGACAGCGGCACGGCGACCTGGACGCCGACCACGCCGATCAGCTCGGGCCAGGCCCTGCGCCTCGAGGTGCTCTACCGCCCCCACCTGGTGGTCAGCGTCCACCGCGAGGCCCAGGCCCTCGAGCGCCTGCCTGCGGTCTACATCGCCCCCACCGGGACCCCCGACACCTTCGACGGGGCCGCCAGCGAGCTCCTCGTGCGCGACGTGACCGGGGCTGTCCCCACGGCGATCGGCCTGGCTGGGGGCACGACGATCCTGCAGCGGCTCGAGGTCCGGATCATCGCCGGCCTGGCCGCCGACGTCCGCCGGCTGCGGCGGGCCCTGCGCGCCTGGCTCGGCCCGGGCGGCTTTCGGCGGCTGGTCAGCCCCGAGACCGGCATGCCGATCACGGTGCGAGAGGTCGCCCCCCCGGTCGACACGACCGACACCCTGGCCCAAGGTGTGGCGGAAGCGCGGGCCGAGTGGGTATTGACCTATGCAGCCCATACCGCCGAGACTGTCTCCCCCGTGACCCTGCTGCGCGATAGCGGCCTGACCGTCACCCTCCCCGAGTAGGAGCCCCCATGGCAGCCCCCCTCCGTTCCTTCGGCGTCCGCTTCGGCGCCGGCGCTCGTGTCGAAGAGGTCCCCCCCGCGACCCCGATCCAGGCGGGCCCCTTCGGCACGACCCTGCTGGTGGGCATCCTCGACAGCGGCCCCGTCGGCGTGGTCCGGCAGCTCGAGGCCGGCCGGCCTGAGTACCGCCGGATCTACGGCTCCCTCGTGCCCGACTCCGAGGCCCCCCTGGCCGCCGAGCAGTTCTACGACTTCAGCGCCGGGCACGGCACCCTGTGGGTCCAGCGGATCACCGACGGGACCGAGGAGGTCGCTGGCCTGGGCCTCTACGACCGCAACGTCTACACCAGCGTCTGCGAGCGCCGCCCCTCGGGCAAGCTGCCGACCAAGGTGGCCGGGCTGCCGGCGCACAACGGCGGGGGCTGGGCCGGGCGGGCAAGTGTCCGCGATGGCCAGGTCAGCCTGGGCGCCGCGATCACCGCGGCCGACACGATCAACCTCGCCTTCGCCACCGAGGTCGACCGCTGGAAGGGCGCGATCCTCACCCTGCCCGAGGACGATCCCGGCGTCGAGTACGTGATCGCCGGCAACACCGACGCCGGCGTGTTCACCATCGTGGGCACGTTCAACGACGCCGCCCTCGGCGGAAGCGACGGCCGCTACGAGCTCGAGCTGACCAACACGCGCGACCTCGACGGGACCCCCCGCCACCTGGCGGTCGAGGTCCGCGACAGCCCCAGCGGGTCGGCGCTGTTCAGCCTGGCGACCTACCGCGACGGCGGATCGGTCAAGAGCTACGAGGACCTGAGCCTCGACAGCTCGGGCACGGCCTACTGGCAGACCGCGATCGCCGGCGACGTCGACGTCGACAACTTCGAGCTCGGCGCCCCGACCGACAACCTGGTGGGCTCGCCGGCCGAGGCCCTGAACCGGCCCGCCAACCACGCCGAGATCGCCGCCCCCGGGGGCGTGGGGACCAACACGCTCACCCTGCAGGTGGTCCGCTGGGCGCTCGGCGACGGCAACACCGGCGATCCCTACGTCGACACCGTCAACGACATGACCTGGGGCGATGACCCCCGCGAGTGCAGGATCGTGCTGACGTTCAACGGCGGCGGCAACTACACCGTGGCCGTTACCTTCGCCGATGGCGAGAGCGCCGGCACGATGCCCGGCGGCACGGTCGGCAACCCCTACCCTCAGCGGTACAGCCACGTGCCCGGCTGGACGGTTCGGGCCGGCGCTACCCCCACCGTCGGGGGCGACACCCTGACCCTCTACGTCCGGCCGCTGCCCCAGGACCTGGCCGACAAGGGCGGGCGCCTCTACATCGCCGCGGCCCCCAGCGAGGGCGACGTCAACACCTGGTACCGGATCACCGACAACGACCACGACACGATCAGCCTCCTGCCGTCCGTGGACCTGTCCAGCCTGGTCGACGAGGCCAGCGCCCCGAGCCTGACGTTCAACCCCGGCCCCTACAACCTCACCGGCGGCGGGCAGACCCTGATCTACAGCGTGGGCAAGGTCGGCGACGTCGACGGGCCCTACACCCTGACCAACACGCTCACTGGCGCCGCAGAGACCGCCAGCGACGTGGCCGACGAGCTCAACAGCCTCGAGCTCGCGCGCGTGTCGGCCGTGGCAACCGCCAAGCTGGTCGAGTTCGGCGTGAGCTCCGACGGGTCCCGGGTCACCATGACCGCCCGGCAGGACTTCGGCGCCGACGCTACGATCGTGATCGGCGCGGGCACGATCAACAGCATCGTCGGGATCGGTGGCATGTCCCCGATCGGCCAGGCCGGCCAGATCGTGCGGCTGCAGTGGCGCCAGGAGCTCGGCCACGGCTACGACGGCAGCGCCGACGTCGACGACGACGACTACGTCACCGCCTGGGACACGAGCAGCGACGGGGCCCTCTTCCCCATGCTCGAGGCCAACACCGGCCTGGTCCGCGCCATGATGCCCGGCGTGACCTCGGCGACGCCGCAGCAGGCCATGATGGCCTGGGCCTACGAGACCAACGGCCTCGCCTATGTCGAGCTCCCCGACAGCCAGACGACCGAGAGCGGGGCCCTGGCCTGGTACGACGCCAACCTCGCGACGGGCGACCAGCAGCGCTACGCCCCGGTGCACTTCCCCAGCTACGGCGACATCGACAGCCCCTACGGCTCGGGCCTCTACACCGCGAGCCTCGTGCCCATGATCCTGGGCCTGACCGCGCGCAAGGCCGGCGAGGCCAACGGCTACCACCTGGCCCCCGCCGGCGACTCCTACACCCTGTCGCCGACGGTCAAGGCGCTGCCCACCGGCGATCGGGTGCTCGACAACGAGCTGCTGAACCGCCGCGGCTTCATCGAGGTCCGCAAGCGGGCCGCCGTCGTCAAGCTGTGGGGCGGTCGGATCCCCACCCAGGACGGCCCGATCTTCCTGCACCAGCGCGCGACCCTGTCGCACGTCGGGCGCGTGCTGCTGACTCAGACGACCGGGCTCATGTTCCTGCCGACCAACGAGATCAGCTACGCCAAGATCCGGCGGGCCCTGTCCGACCTGTTCCGCCCCTGGTGGCAGACCGGCTGGTTCGACGACAGCGGCGGCCCGGCCTTCGAGGACGCGGTCGCGATCAAGGTCGACGCGACCAACAACCCCAAGAGCCAGCGCGACCTGGGCAACATCGTCGCCGACATCGGCGCCGACGTCGTGGGCACCGGCGAGCGCGTGATCTTCCGGCTCGGCGCCCGCGGCGTGTCCGAGAGCGGCTGATCGCCTCCTCCTTCCTCCCTCCTCCTCTCCCCACCTGACCCGAGGCCCCCATGGCTGCCCACGCTTCGATCCAGCCCGACGCCGCGATGACCAACCAGTTCAAGCTCGAGATCGAGGGCCTGCCGGCGATCGTCTTCACGAGCACCGGCGAGCTCGCCACCGAGCTCGAGCTCGCGACCATGCCCGACGGCACCCGGCAGAGCACCGGCAAGACCAAGCCGAGCGACACCGAGGTCAAGCACATGGCGCACCACGCCGAGGAGCGGATCGCCATGGAGGCCTGGTTCGCGCAGTGCATCGCCGGCAGCCCGACGGGCAAGCGCCCCGGGTTCCTGCACCTGCTCGGCGCCGACGGGCGGACGGTCAAGGCCAGCTACGCCCTCGACGGCTGCCTGGCCTACATCCGCAAGCTCCCCGAGCTGGACAGCAGCACCGAGGGCGAGGGCGCCATGCTGACCTGGTCGCTCAGCGTCGACAACGTCCTGCCGGCCTGAGCGCCGCCTGGGGGCGCCCGGTGCCCCGTCCGGGGCCCTGGGCGCCCCCAGGAGCGGCCCCAGGCTGCCCCGCCCTGAGCCTCGGGCCTCCCCCGCCCCGCCCCGCCTGGCCCTGCTGCCGGCTGAGCGGGGCGCGCTTGCGAGTGCACCCCGCCCGGGAGGTGCTACCTTGGCTGCGCTGGCCGGCGCGTCCTGGTGACCTGTCCTGTGCACGGCGGGGCAGGTTGCCTCGCTGGAGGAGGCGCCGGCCAGCTTCACCCGCCACCGCGAGGCGATCTCATGGCACCCAGCGAGCACACCCCCCACGACTGGCCAGCGCTGCCGGTCCACACCATCATCCTGCCCAACACCGAGGTCGGCCCCGACGGGCTGCCCCTCCTCGACGAGCAGGGCAACCCCCGGGCCCTGGTGCCCTACCTGGTCAGCACCACGCTCGAGGAGCTCGGGACCGTCCTGCCCCATGGTCGCCTCGAGGACCAGGCCGGCGGCGGCACGACCTTCGAGTTCCGGCCGCCGGTCATGGGCACCCGCAAGCGGCAGGGCGCCGTCCGCGCCGACCGCAAGCTCGCCAAGAGCCCCGGGATCATGCTGCCCCGGTGGATCGGCGTGGCCCTGCTGAAGCTCGGCGACGTCGACGTCAGCACCATGAAGCCCGCCGAGGTCGGCCAGCTCGTGGGCCAGCTCCCCGTCGGCGACGTGCTCTACCTCGCCAGCTACTGGCAGTGGATCAGCAACCCGACCGGCATGCCGCTGGGCGAGGGCACCTGCGGGGCCTGCGGAGCGGAGTGGGGCAAGGTGGCCGCCGACCTGGGCGGGCTGTCGGTCGACCGGCTGCCCGACGACGCCGGCCCCGACAACCCCCCGCGCGCCCGCGTGAGCCTGGACAAGGGCGTGCCGTTCCCCGCCGGTGCCCAGGTGTCGCAGGTCCTGGTCCGGCCGGCCACCTGGGCGGCCGTCTTCGGCGGGCTGTCGGCCGACAACATGGGCAACGGCGAGCTGATCAACGCCAACCTGCTCCGCAGCGCGATCTGCGCGGTCGACACCAGCAAGACCGCGCCGGGGCTGACCCCCACCGCCCTCGACGAGCTGTGGCCGCACGACCAGCGGGCGATCCAGGCGGCCCAGGAGCTGATCCACCCCAGCCCCGACCTCGAGATCGTCATGACCTGCCCGAGCTGTGGCCACGACAACAGCTACCGGATCGACTGGACGGACCCGGGTTTTACCGCTGGGCCAGCGTAGGGGATCTCGACCCCGAGGCCTGGGCCGACGTGGTCTACCTGCTGGCCCGAGACCTGCCAGGCCTCGGCGGCCCCTCCTCCCTCGACGACCTGGAGCCCCACCAGGTCGTGCGCATGCTGCGTAGACTACAGGCCGACAAGGAACGCGAGGCCCGGGCCTTGCGCAGCGGACGCAAGTAGGAGAGCGAATGGCTACCGGGATCCTTCGGAAATGGGGCCTCGGCGTCGAGCTCGGCTTCAACGCCGGCCGCGCCGAGGCCCGGATGTCCCGGACCGGCCGGGCCGTGCTCAGCCTGCGCGAGGGCTACCAGAATCTCGGCACGACCGTCGACCGGGTCGCCTCGGGCCTGTCGAAGCTGGGCATGGTGGCCGGCCCCCTGGGCGCCATGTTCGGCTTCCTGGCTACCCGGGCCTCGGGCCTGGCGGCCGACCTCGAGGCCCAGGGGCTGACCTTCCGGATCCTGCTGCGCAGCCAGGAGAAGGCCGAGGCCCTGATGGCCCGGATCCACACCCTGGCCTCCTCGACGCCCTTCCAGGAGGGCGACCTGATCGAGGGCAGCAAGCGGCTGCTACGGCTGACCGGCCGCAACACCGACGCCAACGTCGACCTGCTGAACACGATGATGGAGCTCACCGCCCTGAACCCTTCCAAGACCCTCACCGACGCGGTCGAGGGCCTCCTGGACGCGACCAGCGGCGGCGGCTTCGAGCGCCTGAAGGAGTTCGGGTTCAGCCTGCGGGCCGAGGACTTCGCCGCGGCCGGCCGCCCGGGCGGCAAGGCCTGGGCCGACGCCGTCGTGCAGGCCATCCGCGACCGACTGCACGAGATCGTCGGCGACGCTGACCTGATCGGCGAGCTCTCGCGCACGTTCAGCGGTCGGATCTCGACCCTGAAGGATGCCGTGGCCAACGTCCTGCGCGAGCTGGGCAAGACCCTAAACGAGGAGCTCGGCCCCCTCCTCGAGCCGGCGACCGCCATGATCAACGGCCTGGTGCCCGCCTTCCAGGGCGGCGCCCTGCGCCTGGTCGCGATCATCCGCGGCCTGGCCGCCGGCGCCGCGCCCTACCTCGAGCGCCTGTGGGCCGTGTGGGAGGGCCTCGGCCTGCAGGGCCAGGAGACCGCCGCCCTGATCGTGCTCGCCGCCGGCGCCATCGCCGCGGCCGTGACCCCCCTGGGCGGGGCCCTGGTGGTCCTGGGCCTGGTGGTCTCGGGCCTGGTTACCCTCGGGTCCGCCCTGGCTCCCCTGGCCAGCACGGCCACGCTGCAGGCCCTCGGCAGCCTGGCCCTGGTCCTGGGCGTGGTCGCCGCCGGCGCCATGGCCTTCTTCCGCATGTTCCGCCGGGAGGGCGAGGCCCCCCTCGCCTTCCTGCGCCGCATGGGCACGGCCCTGGTCACCCAGGTGCTCGACACCATGCGCCGAGCTCGGACCCTGGGCCAGGCCTTCCTCGACGGCTTCCTGTCCACCTTCGGCGCCCTCGAGCCCGCGATCCAGCGCGTGGCCCCGCCCCTGCGCCAGCTCCTGGTCGACGTCGTCAACCTCTTCGCCAGCATGACCGGCGGCGCCAAGAGCTCGACGGCGACCTGGCACATGCTCGGGCAGGTGATCGGCATGGTCGCCGACTTCCTGGTGGCCCGCCTGGCCGTGGCGCTCGAGCTCGTGATCTCCGTCGTGGACATCCTGCGGACCACCTTCGAGCCGTTGATCCGGTCCGTGTTCCTCTTCGTCGACGGGCTCGCCGGCCTGGTCACCGGGGCCTACGACGCCGAGACGGCAATGGGCCGCATGCTGACCGGCGTCGCCGGCGTCGCCATGGGCCTGATCGCCGCCGTGTTTTCCCTGCTCCTCGGCGCCATGGAGACCACGGTGCGGGCCCTCATGGTCGCGGTCGCGGGGCTGCCCGGGAGCGACTTCATCCTGTCGGTCCTCGACGAGGGCGTGGGCGGTCTCGGCGACATTCGCCGCGGGTTCAGCGACGAGATCAGCAAGGCGATCGCCGGTGTCGACCAGGCCGAGGCCGGCCGCCAGCGCGAGCGGGGCCTGACGGCCCAGCGGCCCGTGGTCGTGCAGTCCCCCGAGGACCAACGGCCGATCGAGGTCACCAGCAAGGTCGAGATCGACGGCCGCGAGGTCGCCGAGGCGACGGGCCGCCACCAGGTGCGCCAGTCCGGACGCAAGGGCCAGGCCATGCCCGACACCCAGCGGGGCCTGGTGCTGCGGGGCGACATGACGATCACCCCGCTCGGCGCGACCGAGATCCTGCCGGCATCGTAGGAGGGCCCACGCCATGGGCGTTGCAGACCTGATCAAGTTCACCCCCCTGAAGATCTCCAGCCTCGACCCCGAGGTCGTGATCGAGCTCGAGCTGCAGTACCAGCCCGACCAGGGGATCGAGTACAGCGCGCCCCCCAACCTCGCGCAGTCCGCGACCCCCGGCAGCGCGGCCGTCGCCGTGCAGTGGGTCAACCCCGGCCCCAACGTGTGCCGCTTCGCATCGGTGATCCGGAGCAAGCACATTGCCGACGACCAGCGCACCCGGATCGCCGCCCTCGACGCCCTCGACGCGGTCGACGCGACCCTCGGCCGCGCGCCCCGCCTGCTGCTGAGCTGGGGCGAGTACGAGATCGAGGGCTTCGCCAGCGTGCGCAAGCGGATCACCGGCTGGTGGCCGGTGGTCAACCTGCCGCGCCAGGTCAACTTCGAGATCGAGATCGTGGCCGCGGCCGAGCTGTCGATCGAGGGCAGCAGCGGCGGCACGGGCGAGACCCTCTACCGGGCGATCGTCGACGGCGAGACCTTCGAGCTCCTCGCCCAGCGGGCCTACGGCGACCCGCGCAAGGGCGACTGGCTGCGCCGCCTGAACCCCGGCATCGTGCCCCCCGTCGCCGGCGACCTGGTCAAGGTGGTCGAGCGACAGCACCCCGCGGTGCAGGGCATCCCCCGGCCGAGCTCGCCGCCCTACCTGGACCGTGACCGGACGGGCGACACCTGGCAGCCCCTGGTCGACGAGATCGCCAGGGCCCGCGGCTTTCTGTCCGGCTCGCTGAGCTGGGCGGCGCAAGCCGAGGTCGTCAAGGGGGTCGTGTAGTGCCCGACACCTTCGCCCCAGGCTGGGACCTGCTGCTCGAGACCGGCGAATACCTCAGCGGGACCGGCTACCGGGCCCTGGTCCGCCAGGTGCAGATCGAGGCCACGATCGACGGCGCCGACGAGCTGCTGATCGAGGCCCTCGCGCGCGACCCGACCAAGGGCGTGTACCGCATCATGGGCGAGACCGTGCTCGCCCCCGGCAACACCGTCGTCGCCTTCGCCGGCTACGGCTACAACCTCCTGCCCTTGCAGCGCTTCACCCTGCTCACCGAGGAGGGCGCCTACAGCGAGGGGGGGCCGCCCAGCGTCAAGATCCGCGGCTACAGCGCCGAGCACCGCCTGGGCGAGTACACCGCCGCGAGGAGCTGGGCGGGGCCCATGGCCGACAGCGAGATCGTCGCCGAGATCGCCGACGCCCACGGCCTCAGCTACGACGGCGACACCGTCGAGGCGACCGACCAGCGGACGCGCGGCCGGGTCAAGGCGAAGGGCACCAGCGATCTGACCTTCCTGCGGCAGCTCGCCGTCGCCAACAGCTTCGGCCCCCCCATCGTGCGCTACGACCTCGACGCCGACGCCGACGTCCTGTACTGGCGGGCCCTGCGCCTCGACGACTCCGAGGCCCTCACCTTCACGCACAACCCCCACGACAGCGGCAGCGACGCCCCGACCGGCACCCTGCGCAGCTTCCGGCCGACCATCGACCTGGCCGGCCTGCCGACCAAGATCGAGATCAGCGGCTGGGACGTCGAGAAGCAAGAGCCGGTCGTGGTCACCCTGGAGATCACCGACGGGGGCCAGGACGTGCAGGTCCTCACCGGCAAGGCGGCCCAGGCCACCGGCTACAAGATCCGCAGCGGGTCGGAAATGCGCCTGGTGCAGTACGCCGCCGGCCAGGACCCCGACACCGAGAAGCGGCGGGCCCTGGTCGTGCCCCAGGTGACCACCGTCGACGAGGCCGTGGCCTGGGGGCGCGAGCGCCTGAAGACGATCAACAGCGCCGCCATGACCGGGCGGGCTGTCACCCTGGGCGATCAGACCCTGTGGGTGCCCCAGGTGCACCGCTTCGAGGGCCTGGCCCAGCACCACAACGGCCTCTGGCTGTTCGAGCGCTGCCGGCACATTCTCGACCAGTCCGGCTATCGGTGCGAGGCCGACGTCGTGCGGGTGCTCGAGGACATGACCGAGCCCACCGAGGGGTCCTGATGCTGCGCACCTACCGCGCCCTGGTCACCGACAACGCCGACCCCGAGCAGCTCGGCCGACTGATGCTGCAGATCCCCGAGCTGATCGGCGAGGAGGAGAGCTACCCCGAGTGGGTGCCCCCCCGGATCCCCACGGCCGCGGGCCCCGGTGCGGGCTGGTTCGGCGTGCCACCGATCGGGGCGCCCGTCCTGGTCGAGGCCGACAGCGCCGGGCTCCTGCGCTGGTCGGGGGCCGAGTGGGGCGCCCTGAATACGCCGCCGCCCCTGCTGGTGGGCAACTACGGCCGGCGCCAGGGCTTCACGTCCCCCGAGGGCCTGCACAGCTTCGCCCTCGACGAGGACAACGGGCTGATCCTGCTGGTGGGCGACCCGGCCAACCCCGACGGCCCGGCCATGTACCTGACCTTCGACCCGTCCGCCGACGAGGTCAAGCTCGGGACCCTCGCCGGCGGGCTGGTCATGGTCAACGATCTCCAGGTCGTGATCATGTCGCCGGCGGGCCACACGGTGCTGCTCGACGACGACGCCGACGCGATCACCCTGGCCCACCAGGCCGGGGCCGAGCTGCTGAGCCTCGAGGCCGGCGTCGCCCGGTTGCACGGCACCGACCTGCAGCTCGTGGGCGGCGCCGCAACCATTGTCGGGCAGGGCGGGATCACGCTGACCAGCGACACCCTCGGCGTCGTGCCCACCGAGGCCCTGCTCATGTCGGTGTCCTTCCTCACCGCCCTCGCCGCGGCCCTGCCTGAGCTGATGGCCGCGGCCACGGCCTGGGGCATCCCCACGACCAACACCGCGACCCTCCTGTCCAACATCGCCACCAGCCTCGGCGCCGGCGCCCCCTACCTGTCCACCGTCACCGAGAGCGCGTAGCCATGGCCTTCCAGGACGTCGCCACCTATGCCCAGGCTGTCGTCGACGACCTGGCCGACCGCTACCCCCGACGACTTCGGCTCCCTCGACAGCGACACCCAGGAGGCGATCCGCGACGGCATGGTGACCTCTATCCTGACCGTGCTGCTCGCCGCCCTGGCCGACGACGCCGAGGTCACCATCGCCGCCGGCGGCATCACCGGCGACGACAGCGGGGGCGACAGCCACGACAACCTCAGCGCCTCGGGCGGCAGCATCACATAGGCTGGGCGCATGGCCTCGCGCTGCCAGCTCCCCACGATCCCGATCCCGGCCATCCCTGGCCTGGCCCTGCCCTCGCTGCCGACCCTGCCGGCGATCTTCATCGTGCTGGCCTGCCCGCTCGACCCCGACGACCGCTGCCAGCTCCCCACGATCCCGATCCCGGCCATCCCTGGCCTGGCCCTGCCCTCGCTGCCGACCCTGCCGGCGATCTATCTTGTGCTCGCCTGCCCGCTTGACGCGGCGCTCGCCGCCTGACAGGAGGCCCCATGGCCGCCCGCACCGTGACCTGGCCGCCCCGACTCGAGGGCGGACGCTGGAAGATGACCGCTGACCTGACCGTCCCCGGGGGCGATCGGGGCGAGGCCCTGCGGCAGCTCATCCGCCTGAGCCTGCCGACCGGTGGACCTGGCGGCAACCCGTGGAACGTGCAGGCCGGCACCTGGTTCGGCGACGCGACCTGGACCGAGGCCAGCGGCCGGGGGGGCCGCGGCCTGCGGTCCAAGATCACGACCCTGTTCAAGCGCCTCGAGCGGCAGCGTCGCGCCAAGCTCGACAGCGTCGACGTGCAGATCCCCGACTCGGCGACCATCCTGGTGTCGATCGGCTACCACGACCTGGAAACCGGCGGGCGCGAGTCCCTCGAGGTGACCCTGTGAGCACTGCCCCCGACTTCGACTACTCCACCTTCTACTACCCCGAGATCGTCGCTGCCGTCCTCGCGTTCAAGCTGGAGAAGTGGCCCGAGCACACCGAGACCGACGAGCACGACCCCGCGGTCCAGCTCCTGCAGCTCTACAGCCTCCTGGCCCACATGCAGGCCGCGCGCCTCGACCACACGGCCCGCGAGCTCTACCTGCCGACCCTGCGCCTGCGGAGCAGCCTGATCGCCCAGGCGGCCCTGCTCAGCTACGACCTGGACCCGCCAGCCCCCGCCGAGGGCGACCTGTGGGCCACCCTGGGCGGCGCCCTGTCGGCCCCCGGCGACGTCGTCAAGGCCCACAGCCTGTGGGCGACCCGGTCGACCACGACCGACGTCGTGATCTTCGAGTTCGCCCAGGACACCCCCCTGCAGGCCGGCCCTACCGGGTCCTGGACCCTCCTCGAGTACGAGGCCAGCGCCTACAGCGTGGTCACCGGCAGCCTGCCCCTGACCCTCTGGAGTGGGGGCGTGGCCGTCAACGATGCCCTGGTCGTGCGCAGCGGCGGGTCGGTCATGTTCGATCGGCTCGACGTCGAGATCGACAGCGACGGCTCGGGCTACACCGGCCGGTGGGAGTACCGCGACGACAGCGCCGAGGGGCCGCCCGACCTGGTCACCGACCTCAGCGGCTCGATCCAATTCCGCGTGTCCTCGGTCGTGGGCCCAACGAACGCCACCGGCCTGTCGGCGACCGTCACCTGCCAGCTCACCGGCCGCAGCGAGACCGTCGCCCTGACCTGGACCGCGGGCCCGTCGCTCGGCCATCCTGGCTACAACCTGCTGACCCCCGCCGGCACCCTGGGCCAGTCGACGGTCAGCACGAACGCGGCCGACTACACGATCACCGCCGACTGGATCGAGCTCGGCGACCTCGACGACGAGACCAGCGGCCTGAAGGTCGGGGGGCGCGTGACCTGGTCGACCCCCCAGGATGCCGACCGCCGGTGGGTGCCCTCCGACGTCGGGGGCCAGGGCGGCGACGACTACGAGGTCCGCTTCCGGATCACGGCGATCGACGGGCCCACCGAGCCCAGCCTGGCGGCCGTCGACGAGGCCCCCAAGACCAAGTACTCGGTCCTCTTCGAGGTCCAGCAGGGCCAGCGGGTCGAGGACAAGATCGGCACCACGGTCAGCGGGATCGGCGGGCAGACCTTCGACCTGACCCGCGAGCCGTTCATGGCCATGGTCTCGGTTACCGTCGGCGGCGAGGCCTGGACCGAGATCGGCAGCTTCCTGGAAGCCAGCTCGATCGACAAGGTCTACACCCTGCGCGAGCAGCCCGACGGCACCTGGCGGCTGACCTTCGGCGACGGGACCAACGGGCGGATCCCGCCGGCCCCCCAGGCCGTGGTCGCTACCTACCGGGTGGGGGGGGGCGCCAGCGGCAACGTCGGCGCCGACAGCATCACGCGCGACCGCAGCGGCAACCGGCAGATCAGCGCCGTGACCAACCCCCGCGCCATGACCGGCTGGCTGCCGGCTGAGGCTGCGACGCCGGCCAGCCTCGAGGTCGCGCGCGAGTCCGTGCCCGCGAGCCTGCGCACCCTGCAGCGCGCCGTCACCCCATCCGACGTCGAGACCCTCGCCCTGGCCTTCGAGGCCGCCGACGGGACCGCGCTGGCCGTCCGGGCCCTGTCGATCGAGGAGGGCAGTGGCCCCAAGACCCAGCTCCTGCGGGTCGTGGGGCCCGCCGGCGTGGCCCCGACGGCCGAGGACCTGGCCGAGCTCGAGGCCTACTACAACGGCGAGTACAAGGGCCTGCAGCGGGTCGGGGGCGTGCTGCTCGCCAACCAGGAGGTCGAGGCCGTCGCCTACACCCCCAAGCTGATCAGCGTCAGCGCCACGGTCGAGGTCCTCGCCGACTACGCCACCGATGCCGACGACGACATCGAGGCCCACCTGCTGGCGAAGCTGCACCCCACGGCGACCCGCACCGTGCTCCTCGACGGGACCTGGGTCGACTCGGGCGAATGGCTATGGGAGTGGGGCGACAACGGCGGCAAGGTGAGCGAGGGCGTGATCAAGACCTTGATCGGGACCTCGGTCTCGGGCGTGCTGTCGATCACCCTCTCGGGCTGGTCCGACGTCCTGCTGGCCGCCGGCGAGCTGCCGACCAGCCAGGCCAGCGGGATCAACATCACCGTCGTGAGCGTGTGACGTGGCCGACGAGATCACCCACCAGCAGCTCGAGGGCAACCTCCCTGACGCCATGCGGGCCGAGGAGGCCGCCCAGCGGGCCCTGGCCGGCCTGCTGCACGGCCCCGCCAAGGTCGCCACCCTCTTCGAGTGGAAGCGCGAGGGCCTGGCCAACCTCCTGAACCCCCAGGCCGTGCCCGACCACCTGGTGGCCTACCTCGCCGAGCTGGTCGGCGTCGGGCCCCGCACCCTGTCGGCCTCGCGCCGCCTGGACACGGCCCAGCTCCGAGCCCTGATCCCCGGTGCGGTCGACCTGTGGAAGCGCAAGGGCACCCGCACGAGCTGGCGCACCGTGGTCTCGGCCTTCACGGGCAGCCGCGCCCTGATCTTCGACTGGTTCTACTACCGGACGATCACCGGCTCGCCGGCCATGGTCCACACGATCCCCGGGCCCGGGACCTTCCCCCCGGGCTCCTACGCCTACCCGGAGTTCGTGTCCGACGTGTGGTGGATGGACCCCGACGGGGGGGCCGACGTCGACGCCATGGGCCGCTGGCTCGAGGAGGTGCGCGCCAACGGCGAGCGGATCAACCTCTACCTGGCCTGGCTGGTCGAGGACGGGGCCACGGCCGCCAGCCTGTGGACCCTGCAGGGCGTGGGGACCCACGGCTACGACGCCGATGCCCGGGAGCTGTCGGCCCGCAACGGCGCGCACTACCTCGCCGAGGTCGCCGGCGCGCCAGGCTGGGCCGACTACAACGCGCTGCTGCGCCTGGCTGTCACCGGGATCGGCCACGTGCTGATCTACCAGGGGGCGACGGCGGCGGACGCCTACAAGGTGATCCTCGACATCCCCGCCCGGCAGGTGCGCCTGGCTCGCCGAGTGGGGGGCATCGACACCGGCCTGGTCACCTACGCCTTCGGCGCCTGGTCACCCCTCGCCGGCGCGTTCTACCGCTGGACCTTCGAGGCGATCACCGGGTCGACGTCGACCCGGGTCAATGTCTACGTCGAGGGGCTGCTCGTGATCGGCTTCGACGACGCCGCCGGCGCGCGGCACACCCAGGGCGCGCTACGCTGGGGCGCCCCCACCGGTGTCGGCAACGCCGTCGTGCTCGGCGCCACCGGCAAGATCTCGCCGATCAACCCTCCCCACAACCGCGTCGGCCCAGCGACGTGAGGCCCTGAACATGACCGGATCCACCTGGCTGCTCCTCGACGTCAACAGCATCCTGGCCCTCCAGGACCTGACCTCGGCCCTGGCCGACCCCCTCGCCGACGAGAAGGCCCAGCTCGCCGCTGACGTCTACGGCGGCGACGGCGTGCTGGGCTCGACCAAGGCCGCGATCACCTACGCGAGCAGCCTGCTGACCCTGTCGGCGACGGTCGAGGGCTACACCGAAAGCGGCGAGCGCCTCACCCTCGACCACACGGCCGACGAATGGCAGGACATCCCCTTCGCCGACAGCGGGGCGACCACCTACCACGTGGGCGCCCGGGCCAACCGCCGCCCCATCGCCGTCAGCAGCAACACGATCGACAACCAGCCCACCTACACCCGAGAGATCGAGGACGTGGGCGAGCTCGGGCCGCCCAACGCTGCCGCCGACCTGGGGCCGGGCGTCGATCTGATCGTCGACACCCTGGTGGCGCCTGGCTGGACCGTCGGCGGGGGCACGCGACCGGCCTACGTCTGGCTGGTCACCCCCGCGACCTCGGGCGGCGACGCGATCTACACCGGCAACGTGGTCTACAGCGGCGGGGCCTGGCGGGTCCAGGTGCCCCACAACATGGGCCAGGCCACCGTCAGCACGAACGCCGCCGACTACCGCGTCTTCATCCCCGGGCCCACGGTCCGGACCACCGACCTCAGCCTCGATCCGGCCTACCTGTACCTGGGCACCGTGGTCTCGGGCCTGTTCAACGACATGAACCAGCCCCTCTTCGGCTACTGGTCCGACCTGGTCACCGCCTTCGAGGTCGAGCACCGCAGCAGCGACGGCAGCCACCGCAACGTCCTGGCCGACAGCGTGCAGGCCGGGCAGCTCGGCACGCCCAGCGGGACCAAGGTGCAGACCCAGGCCGGCAGCGGGGGCGACTCGGCCGGCTTTGCCCAGGTCGCCGTGGCCAACGAGACCCCGACCAACCTGGTCGAGCTGTGGGCCGACGGGGCCTACGGCGGCCGGCTCCGCTTCCCTCGGGCCGACCTGGGCAGCACGGGCGGGGCCCTCATCGACGTCCGCGACAACAGCAGCACCGGCGCGCCCGCGACTGTCGACCTGTGGATCTCGGACCTGCGCGACCAGCAGCACAACGCCGAGATCATCTACGACGGGGCCCTGCGGTGGAACCCCGCCAAGGTGCCCGCCGCCGGCGGCACCGGCGTGTGGGAGATCACGGGCCACAGCTCGGCCGATCTCACCCTGGTCGTCGACAACACCGACAGCGGCAAGGCCCACCTGCGCCTCGACGACGGCAACCTGACGAGCTTCCAGGGCAAGGCGACGATCGGCAGCACCGGGCTCGAGCTCTACGGCAGCAGCTCCGTCGTCACCTACCTGACCGCCCGGGCCCGCACCGCGCACGTCGCCGCCTACATGGGGCAGACCCGGGTCGCCGGATCGGCCGCCGACATCCGCCACACGTCGACGCCGCCCCACGTCCGGAGCTCGACGACCAGCGTGTGGACGGCCGTCTACCCCCTCAACCACCTGTGGCTCGACGCCGCGGCCGAGGGCCTCACCATCGCCGAGCTCGAGTGCACCTACTACCGCAGCAGCGCGACCGGCTCGATCACCGTCCGCCTGATGCGGGCCGAGGCCGACGGGACGGCCGCCCCCGTGCAGATCGGCACCTGGTCGGCGACCAGCACCAGCGGGACCTGGGTCAGCCTCGGGATCGACGTCACCGGGATCGGGGCGATCCTCGACACCGATCGCCACTACTGGCTCGAGCTGACGATCGACCCCAACGGCGACAGCGCCGCCAACTACCGGGTGCACAGCATCCGCCTCAAGTTCGACCGGACCAAGGTCGACTGACCGCCCACCCCTCGCCCCACCTGGAGGCCCCGTGTCCGTCCTGCCCTTCCCCTTCGACTTCCGTGCCCTGCAGGAGACCCTCGCCGAGCCCCCCGAGGGCTTCGACCCTGGTGGCCTGGTGGCCCCCTCGGCCGATGCGGTCCGCGCGGCCGTGCTCGACGCGGGCCACGCCTGGTTCGAGACCCCCGACCGTCCCTACAACGTCAACCTGGTGGCCCTGCGCACGCCCCCGCGCGCGGCCGGGCACTTCGACGACGCCGTGACCCTGACCTGCCACGGCCCCGGGGGCGAGGCCCTCTTCTACTGCTGGCAGGCCACGACGGATCCCGGGCTGACCTGGCTGCAGGACCCGACCGCCCGGGCGGACGGGATCGCCATTCGCTGCCCGGGCCAGGTCCGCGGCAGCCACATGATCCGCATGCACGGCAGCCGCCGGCCCTACGAGGCCCTGGGCCAGCACCACGACGCCGTGATCCCCGTGTGGCGCGACGGCAACCACGACGCAACCCTCGACACGGGGGGGCGCGTGCACTTCGACGCCAAGGGCCTCAACTGGCACCGCGCCAGCGCGCACCGTGAGACCCGCAAGATCGGGGCCTACTCGGCCGGGTGCACGGTGCTGAACCGCCCCGCCGACTTCGCCCTGTTCATGTCCCTGCTGCACGAGGCCGCCGACCGCTGGGGCAACCGCTGCACCACCACGCTGATCGACTGGCCGACCGAGATCTGGCCGCGCGAGGTCACCGCCTGGGCAGCGTGACGTGCTACGCTGCCCCCAGCCTGGACGGCAGCGCGAGACGGCAGCACGGCCCCCACCGGATCCCCCCCGGTGGGGGCCGTCAGCGTGATAGCCTCCCCCCCATGCCCACAGGGGCCGACGGGCCTCTACAACGAGGAGGGCCCCACCCGCACCCCCCAACCGGAGCCCAGGCCCGCCCGTCGGCCTGGGCTCCACTGCTTCAGCCGTCGTGGTAGAACGCTTCCAGCGGCACAACGAGGCGCCCATGGCTTCCCTGACCTTCCGACCCTCTCGGACCTTCGCCCTGAGCGCGATTGGCCTGCTCCTGCTGGCGATCGTCGGGCTCCTCCTCGCCGGCGTCACCGTGTGGGCCCTGCTCGACGGCACCCCCGACGTGGCCTGCCTGGCCGCCCTCGACGCCGGCGCGGCCGTGGCCTGCTCGGCGCCCCGCGACTACCTCGGCGACGCCTTGCCCCTGTGGCCGGCCTGGCTGCTCGCCGTGACCGGCGTGGCCGCTGGCGGTGCTGGCGCCATGGGCCTGCGCGACTACGGCAGCGGGGGCCTGACGAGCTCCAACGCCGGCGCCGTCCTGGCCGGACGCCGGCGGGGCACCGTCGAGGCCCGGGGCCAGGGGGCCGTCGAGGGCGCGCCATGATCCGGCAGACCGACCAGGGCTTCGAGGTCACCGTCCCCGGCTGGCTATGGTGGCTCCTGGGCGGGCTGTCTGCCCTGGCCGTCGCCGCGGTCGCCTGGATCTCCCTGCCCCGCCGCCGGCGCGAGCTCGAGGCCACGATCGGCCCGACCCGCAACCTGCAGGCCGAGCTGAGCCGGCAGGAGGTCGAGCGCGTGCAAGACATCGACGAGGAGCTCGTGCGGACCGACGCGGCCCTGGTCGAGGCCCTCGACCAGGAGGACCCCGACCAGGCGACCACCGACCTGGCCCGGCTGATCGACGACTGGCGGCCCGCCGCCATGCTGCTGCTCGTGGGCCTGCTGCTGCCTGGCTGTGCGGGGCGCCACCGACCGGCCCTGTTCCCTGTCGACCCCCCCGCCATGGCCGCGCCCGAGCTGCCCGAGCTGCCGGCAGCCCCCGCCGACGACTGCCCCAGCGTGGCGCCCCTGCTGCCCGGCCAGGCTGCCCCCTTCCAGGTCGACGGGTCCGCGACCTGCAGGGGCGTGGTCCTGCCCCAGGACCGGGCTGCCGAGCTCACCCGCCAGGCCAGCCTGGCCCCCTACTGGCTGGGCCGCGCCGAGGAGGAGCGCCGGGGCAGGCTGCAGGACCGGGCCTGGTGCGAGGGCGCCGTCGACCTGGTCGAGCAGCAAGCCCAGGACGATCGGCGCGTGGCAAGGGCGGCGCCATGGATCACCGGTGGCACGGGTGCGGCTATGCTGCTCCTGGGAGTGCTCGTGGGGTCCGCGCTATGACCGGCGATGCGCCCGCCCTCTACGTTGTGAAGGATGCCGACGTGCCCCAGCCGCTGACCGAGGAGGACCTTCGCCGGATCATGGCCGAGGCCATGGCAGGACCGCCCCCAGGCGGCCCCGCCGGGTCGGGCACCCGGCCGCCCCGTGCCACCGACCGGATCAACGATGCCCTCGAGGGCGGGCGCAACCTGCTGTACTTCGTCGTGCTGATCGTCGGCCTGGCCGGCTGGGCGTTCAACCTGCAGGGCATGGTCAAGGCGGTCGCCGAGGACATCACCGAGGTCAAGGCCGCCCAGCGCGAGCTCGCCGCCAAGGTCGACACCGGGACCTATGATCGCTGGACCCGTGACGATCACGCGGCTTACCACCGCGACGAGATCAAGCCGTTGATCGAGCGGATGCGCAAGCTCGAGGCCGTCAACGCTGATCGCTGAGCTTGTCAGGTGTCGCCGCTGCGGCTACGTTGACCCTGGGCGAGAGCCCGATCACCGTGCAACCCAGCGAGGACACCATGCCAGCGATCGTGCAGGCCAAGGACGCCCGTCCAGGCCGCCAGTACACCACCGACCGTGGTCAGCAGGTCACCGTAGAAGGCCCCGTCGACGGGGGCGACCGGATCCAGCTCCGGATCGACAACGGGCAGACCGTCGCCGTCCCCCCCACCTACGGCCTGCGCCCGGTGCAGGAGGAGGGCACCGGGCTCGACCTCGACCTGGTCGTGGGCGCCGACCGCGACGTCGTCGAGGCCGCCCTGCCCAACCTGGGCGACGACCAGCTCGACGACCTGGAGGACCGCGACGGACGGGCCTGGCTGCTCGAGGCCGTGGCCGCCGAGCGCGACCGCCGCGAGGGGGGCGGAAGCGTCGAGGCCGAGGAGGCCGAGGAGCTCCCCGAGGAGGGGCGCTGCAGCGTGTGTGGCTCCTCGGTCGGCATGGTCGACAGTAGCCGGGACCCCGGGACCAAGATCCTCCAGCCCCACCGCAGCGCTCGGGCTGCCTACTGCCCGGGCAGCGCCAAGCCCCCCGCGGCCGGCCCGGGGCCCTTCGAGGGCGCCGACACGGTCGAGGACCGCCGCCCCCTGGTGCGCCGCATGATGACCCTCGACCAGGTGCGCGACGCCCGCCGGGTCGACGGCCTGCAGGACGGCGTGCGCCGCGAGCTCGACAGCCAGGAGGAGGCGATCCGCCTGGTCGAGGCCGCCGCCACCAGCATGCCCGACCTGCAGGGGCTGATCGACAACCGGCGGGTCGCCGACCGGCCGGGCGCTCTCGCGCTGATCCGCCAGCGGATCGCCGCCCTGCGTGCCCAGGGGATCGAGCCGGCCCCCCAGGTCGAGGTCCTCGACGAGGGGGCCGCGCCTGGGAAGTGGGTGGCCGTCGACGCGGTCGCCGACAGCGACGAGCACGCCGACCTGGTGCGCTGGCTGCACGACAAGGGCGGCGGCGGGCGCTGGGCGCGCGAGCGCCTCGACACCATCGCCGCCTGCTGCCGGTCCGTGCGCGACAGCCGGGCGGCCCTGAAGGCCACCGACGACCAGGCCGTGCTGCTGTGGTCCTACGTCTACGAGCGTGAGCACAAGGGCCGAGCCACGATCCTCAGCCAGATCCGCAGCCGCTACCAGGCCGTCGCTGGCGACGTCGAGGCCCTCGACCAGGTCGAGGCCACGGCCGCCAGCGCCGACCGCCAGCAGGAGTACGCCGCCGCCTACGACGCCGGCGCCGCCGCCTACGACGCGGGTACGCCCGGGGGCGAGAACCCCCACCAGGGCAGCAGCGACCCGCTCGCCGAGAAGCTCGCCGAGGCCTGGCGCCAGGGCTGGCAGGCCCGCCGCGAGCAGGCCAGCCAGGCCGTCGAGGAGCTGCAGGAGCAGGGCGGGCGGCCCGGCCTGCACGACCAGGTCGCCGGCGCCGCCAAGGCCCTGGTGGCCGGCGCCGCTGCCGCCGTGGTCACCGTCGACGGCGAGCCTCCCCCGGGCTGGGCCCGCGACCACAAGGGGCAGGAGGACGGCGATCCGGAGCTGCGCTGCCCCGAGCTGCACCCCGTCACCGGTCGGCAGTGCGAGTCCGGCGCCGATCACCCCTGGGATCACGGCTACGGCGACGACCGGATCGACGGCGCCGGCACGCGCGTGTGGTGGAAGGACGCCCGCAACATGCGGCCCGACTTCCCCCACGACGAGACCGACCCCTGGCCCAAGGTCAACGACGCCGATCTCCTGGCCACGATCGAGGAGGGCGCCGAGCCGGCCGCCTTCCTCGACGGCCGCACGGCCTGGGCCGAGGGCCACGGCGACCAGTGCCCCTACCCCCCCGCCAGCCGGGCGGGTCGCCTGTGGACCCTCGGCGTGCAGGAGGCCAGCGCGATCCCGGGCGGGCAACCCGAGCCCGCTGAGGTCGAGCGCCACCAGGTGGGCGTCGGCGACTGCCGGACCTTCCGCTGGGGCAGCCTCTACCTGCAGCTCGAGGTGACCGCGATCAACCACGCCGCCGGCAACCTGGTGATCGACCTGGTCGACCTCGCCGACGAGGACGGCGCCTACGGCGTCCAGGGGCACCTGTCGATCGACGCCTGGGAGGCCTTCGGCGCCGACCTGGCCGACGACGCCCCGATCCAGCTCACCGTGCCCGCGCCCGTGCGCGAGCTCCTCGGCGAGCTGGTGACCGAGATCGCCAGCATCGGCTACCCCCCCGGCCAGGCCCCCGCCCGGCAGGCCGGCCAGGTCTACGCCGCCCTCGACTACTCGCCCCGCCCCGCCGAGGCGCTGGCATCCGACCTGGACCTGAGCCGCGACCAGGTCGGCCGAGCCCTCAGCCACCTGGTGGGCCAGGACATGGTCGAGCGCCATGGCCGCGGCGTCTACCGGCTGCCCTACCCGGGCATCGACCCCTGGGAAGCGGTGCACAGCGAAGGCTTCGAGCCCCTGGGCGTCGGCGACGTCCTGGTAGTGGGCAACGTCGTCGACCGCGACGGCCGGCAGGAGCTCGACCTGGTCTGGCTCGCCGAGCTGCTCGACCTCGACGACGGGGGCGCGCTGAGCCTGGGCTGGCCGGACGAGCGGTCCCCGGTCCGCACGCGCCGCTTCAGCGCCAAGACCGGCGTCGCCATCGGCCACGGGGGCGCCGGCGGGCACGCCTGGTGCATCCTGGGCCGCGCTGAGCACGCCGAGCAGCCCCCCGACGAGGAGCCCCCCCCCAGCCCCTCGCCGGCGGCCGAGGAGGCCGGGCCCGACGGGCTGATGGGTGGGCCCGACGAAGAGGAGGAGCTCGCCCGGCGGGTCGCCGTGGCTCGGCCCGACCTGGTCGCCATCACAAGGGGCGAAGCCAGCGGCGAGGAGGGGGCCAGTTCGACCGAGCCCCCCGACCTCAGCGCGCTGCCGTGGCCCCAGCAGGTCGCCCGATCCAGCATGGCCCGGGCCCTCGAGCTGGTCGCCGACAGCGACGGGCAGCCCCTGGAGGTCCTGCGCGCCGCGCTGGCGCTCGAGCTGGCCGGGCAGGGCCGGGAGCGCATCACGTGTGCGCTGGAAGCCGAGATCCAGGCCGAGGTCACCTGCACCGCCCAGGAAGGCCAGGAGGGCCAGGAGGCCGCCGCGCCCGACGAGCAGCCTGCCAAGCTGCCCCCCCTGGTCGACGAGCTCGTGGGCCTGGCGACGGCCGAGGAGTGGCTCGCCAGCCTCGAGCGCCGCGCCCGCTGGCACACCTACGAGGAGCTGCGCGAGGCCCTGTCGGCCGCCAAGGGCCGGCACGATCTCGGCCTGGTGGTCGAGGAGCTCGAGCACCTGATCGAGCAGGCGCGGAAGGCCCACTGGAAGGGCAAGCTCGACCGCGCACGCGGCCGGGCCCTCCGCGAGGCCCAGGCCCAGGACCCCGCCGGCGCCGCGGCCGAGGCCGCCGCCCAGGGCAAGGTGGCTGTCCGGGTCGAGGACCTGCGGGTGCTGGACCTCGACGGCGAGCCGGCTGAGCTGTGGGCCTTCCCCGCCGGGCACCGGCCCCAGCGGGTCGGGCCCGTCACCGACCCCCGGCTGGCTGCCTATGTCCAGGCCGTGCGAGCCCACGCCCAGCAGGAGGCCAGCAACACGCCGCTCGCCGCCCTGGCCCAGCTCACCCAGGCCGGCGCGCACGCCGAGCTCGGCGCCCTCGGCCTGGTGATCGCTGCCCTGAAGCGCCAGGGCCTGAAGGTCGACCTCCGGATCACCAGCGACGACGCCGGCTGAGCCTGGCCGGCTGCGGCCCGGGCCCTTCCTGGAAGGCCGGGCCGCCGCTGCGGCGGCGCCGGCGGGCCGAGCTGCTCACCTTCCGCGCCGCCCTGGCTTCCTCTTCCTCTCACCCCTCGACACCCGCCGCCGCTGCGGCTACACTGAGCCACCACAGGATCCCCCCCATGACGTCCCCCGCCCCTCACCCGCTCCCCCGCCCCAAGCTGATCCTGGCTGCCCGGATCAAGGCCATGGCCGAGATCCACGGGTACAGCGTCAGCGGCCTCAGCCTGGCCATGGGCCACGCCCGCTCCTGGCTGGGCGAGAAGCTGAACGAGGACGCCGCAAAGCACCGCGCCATGACCCTCGACCACGTCGACGAGGTCGTGGCCTTCCTCGGCGAGCCCCACGACGCCCTGCTGTGGCCCGTGGTCAGCGAGGGCGACGCGCACGCCCTCGGCGCCATCGCCGCCGGCGACACGAGCGCCGCGGCCCTGTCGGCGATCTTCGACGGGGCGACGGCCGCGATCGACAACCTCGCCGCGCAAGGCCTGGTGGTCGACGTCGGCGAGACCTTGACGATCACCGAGCTGGGCCGCCTGGCCTGGCAGCGCCACCAGGGGCACAGCGACTGATCCCGCCCCCTCCCTCGGCGCTGACCACGCCGAGGGCTACCCCACCCCACAGGAGCCACCGATGACCGACACACAGGGCCCCCGGCCCGTGCCCAACCTCGACCCTGGCCGCTTCGGCCTCCCCCGCCGACCCGTGCGCGACGCTGCCCTGGTGCGCGACGCGGTGATCGTCGCCCACGACCAGGGCGCCCACGTCCTGGCCCCCACCACCGAGCTTCAGTGGGTGCCCCCTGGCTTCGTCCTGCTGTTCCGGGTGCTCTACTTCAGCCCCGGCGGCGAGTGGGAGTACGGGAGCAACGGCGACTGGTACGAGAAGGAAGGCCGGCTCGCGCTGCACAAGACCCCCCTGCGGCAGCTCGCGCAGGCGCGCGCCATGTCCTGGATCACCGAGCGGATCGACGACCGCCGCCGCGACTACCTGTGGGAGTACCGGGCGCTGGGCCGCATGCGCGGGCTCGACGGCGAGCCCCGCACGGTCACCGGCCACCGGGAATACGACCTGCGCGACTCGAGCCCCGAGGTCGAGGACATGCACGCCAAGGCCCAGCGGAAGAACCGGACGGCCGACGAGCGGATCCGGCAGGCCCGCGGCGCCGGCGCCCGGAAGTGCGAGAGCATGGCCGTCAGCGCCATGATCCGCGATGCCCTGGGGATCCGGCAGGGCTACACCCGCAAAGAGGCCGAGCGGGCCTTCGTCGTGGTCTCGATCGCCCCCGACCCGCTCGATCCCGTCGTCGCTGCCGCGGCCCGGGCCCAGGCCGCCGAGGCCGTGGGCCAGGTCTACGGCCCCCCCATGACCCGCCCGGCCCTCGAGGACGGCGGCGAGCCCAGCGACCCCCTGCAGGAGCTCCACGACCAGCGCCAGCGCCAGCCCGAGCCGGTGCCCACCCAGCGCCCCCAGGAGCAGCCACGCCGGCGCGAGGACCCCACGCCGCCCCCCCAGCGTGACCCGACGACGCGGCCCCGCTGCCGCGAGTGCGGCACGGCCCTCAGCGACCGGATCGCCGACTACAGCCAGCGCATGTTCGGCGCGAAGCTGTGCATGTCTCACCAGCCCAAGGGCGGCCGATAGCCGCCCGCAACAGGAGTCCCCCCGTGCGCATCCTCCACCTTTCCGACCTGCACGTGCAGAGCCACGTGAAGTACCCCCACCGCATGGTCGACCAGGCCGAGGTCCTCGGCCGCCTGGTCGACCAGGCCTGCGACGACGGCCTCGACCTCGCCCTCCTGACCGGCGACCTCTACGGCAAGACCGCGGTGCCCCACCGCCCCAGCGCCAACGAGCGCGCGGTCCTCGAGCCGCTCCTGGTCCAGCTCGCCCAGGTCTGCCCGGTGGTCGTGATCCCCGGCAACCACGACCACGGCCCCACCCTGCAGCGCCTGCCCGACCTCGGCGGGTTGTGGCCGATCTACGTCCCCGACCGGGCCCAGGTCCTGTCGGTCGCGACCCCTGGGGGCGTCGCCTACGTCTACGCCGTGCCCTACCCGACCAAGCGCTGGCTGCTCGCCGGCGAGGAGGTCGCGGGGCGGACGATCGGCGAGCTCAACAGCGTTGTCGCCGGCAAGCTGTCGGCCGTCTTCACCGCCTGGGCGAGCCGGATCGCGCGCAAGCGCAAGAGCGAGCCCGACGCGGTGCATGTCCTGGCCGCCCACGTCGCGGTCCGGGGCTGCTCGACGTCGGGGGGCGAGGTCCTCAGCGACCGGGAGATCGAGGTCACCCGCGGCGACCTGGAGGCCATGCCTGTCGACTACGGCGCCCTCGGGCACCTGCACCTGCGCCAGGAGCCGGCCTTCCGGTGCTGGTACCCGGGCTCCCCCTACTACACCGACCACGGCGAGCTCGAGGCCAGCAAGCACCAGCACCGCGTCGAGATCGGGCCCGACGTCGCCGACCCGGGCGGCCGGGGCCAGGTCTACCGTCTCGACGAGGACCGCCACCCCTGCGCGGTGCAGGCCGTCGACACCGGCGCCCGCTCCTGGTGCACCCTGCACTGGCGCTGGGCGAGCACCGGCGAGGAGGACGCGATCCCCGAGTGGATCGAGCGCCCCACCGACGAGGAGCTGGCCGTCGCCGCCGGCGCCGAGGTCCGCTGCCGGGTCACCGTCGCCGACCAGCACCTGGCCGGCATGCCCTGGGCCGAGGAGCAGGCCCGGGTCGACGGCCTGGCCCACCACGTCGTGGTCGAGCGCTCGATCGAGGCCAACCACCGGGTGCGCGCGCCCGAGCTGGCCGACGCCCGCACCCTGCCCGACCGCTGCCGCGTGTTCTGGGGCGTGCAGGGCACCGCCCCCAGCTCCCCCGAGGCCCTGGTGGCCCTCGACCTGCTCGAGGAGCTGCAGGCCGACACCGACCCCGAGATCCAGGCCCGCAGCCTGGCCATGCGGGACGCTGCTACCGTGTCCCCGACCACCCCACAGGAGCCCCCATGCGACCGCTAAAGCTGACCCTCGACGGGGTCATGGCCTTCGACGCGCCCGTGACCGTCGACCTCACCGACTGCCCCCCCGGCCTGGTGGTCGTGCGCGGCCCCAACGGCGCCGGCAAGACCACCCTCCTCGAGAGCATGGGCCCCGCCGCCCTGTGGCGGGAGTACCCCAGCTACCCCGGGCCGTTCAAGAGCCGGTGCGTGCACGATCACGCCGTGCTCGATCTGAGCTTCGACTACCGGGGCAGCACCTGGCGGGTCCTGCACACCTGCGACCCCAGCAAGGACGCCGGCCGGGGCAAGACCGAGAGCTTCCTGTACCGCGACGGCGCGCCGGCCACCGACGAGATCGACGGCAAGGAATCGACGTTCAAGGATGCCGTCGCCCTGCTGCTGCCCGACCGCCAGGTGTTCATGGCCTCGGCCTTCGCCGGGCAGAAGCGGCAGGGCAACTTCCGGACGCTGAGCAAGGCGGCCCGCCGTGACCTGTTCAGCACGATGCTCGGCAACGGCCACCTGCAGGACCTGAGCATCCGGGCCCGGGCCCACGCCGCCCACGTCGGCGAGCTCCTCGACCAGGTCGAGGCCGAGCGGGCCACCGTGCTCGAGCGCCGCGACCGCGCGCAGGACCTCGACCGTCAGGCCGACGAGCTGCGCGAGTCCCTGCCCGACCTGGCCACCGCGGTCGCCGCCGCCGAGGCCGAGCTCGCCCAGGCCGAGCAGGCCCTGGCCCAGGCGAAGGCCCGCCAGGCCGACCTCGACGCCGCCCGGGCCCGGGCCCTGCGCGCCCGGTCTGAACGGCAGCAGGACCTCGACGGCACGACCGGCGAGATCACCGAGGCCGAGACCGAGGCCGCGGCCGACGACGCCCTGATCAGCTCGGCCGAGGAGATCGAGCAGGCCCACGGCCGCTGGCTGCACCTGAGCGAGCTGCACAAGGCGGCGGCCGATCGGCTGGCTGCCGCGCGGGCCGACGCTGAGCGGGTCGCCACGGCCCTGCGGGGCCAGGAGCAGGCCGAGCAGGTGGCACGCCGCCGGCTCAGCGAGCTCTCGCGCAAGGTCGACCAGGGGCCCGACGCCCGGGCCAACGTCGACAAGCTGAAGGCCGCCCAGGTCGAGGCGAGCGGCCTGCAGGCCGAGCGGCTGCCCCTGCACAACCAGCGGATCACCCGCCGGGCCGAGTGGCAGCGGACCGCCCCCCAGGTGCGGGCCCGGGCCAGCGAGGCCGACCGGGGCCTCGAGCGGGCCCTGGGCGCCTTCGAGCAGGCCCAGGGCCGCGCCGCCCTGCTCGGGCAGGTGCCCTGCGGCGGCGGGACCGTGCGCCAGGTCAGCGAGCGGGGCGGGATCCGCGCCGAGGACGTCGACTGCGCCGCCTGCCAGTTCCTGGTCCAGGCCGAGGAGGCCAACGGGCAGATCGAGGAGCTGCGGGCCGCGGTCGAGACCGCCGAGGCCCGCGCCCTCGAGGCCGGCCAGGCGACCGCAGCTCACCAGGAGGAGGGCGCGGCGATCGACGAGCTCGCCGCCCGGATCGCCGAGATCGACCAGCGCCTGACGGCCCTCGGCTACAGCGGGCAGGCCCTGTCTGCGGCCGAGGACCTGGTGGCCGAGGTCGAGCGGGCCGAGGCTGCCCGCGTCGACGTGGTCGCCGAGCTGGCCCGCTACGACGACGCGCTGCCCCCGTTGCGGGCTGAGTCCGCCGAGCTCAGCGGCAAGGCCCGGGCCCTGGCCGAGCAGGCCGCGACCGCCAAGGCCGACCTGGTGCCCCTCGCCAACGCCGAGAAGCGCCAGCGTGAGCTCGAGGCCGCCCTGGCGCGCCAGCCCGGGCGCACGGCTCGGCTCGACGGCCTGCGACGTCGGGTCGCCCTGCTGCAGCGGGAGATCGCCGAGATCGAGGTGCCCCCCCTGCCCGAGGAGGCGACGGCCGCGACGGTCGCCGCCCAGGCCAGCCGCGACGACGTCGCCGGCCGGGCCACGGGCGCCCGCGAGGCCCACCAGGAGGCCCGCGAGGCCCTGGCTGGCCTGGTGGGCCAGCGCACCGAGCTCGGCGACCTCGACGCCCTGGCGGCCCGCCTGGACGCCCAGCACGCCGCCCTGGCGGCCCGCCGCGCCGGCTTCCGCATGCTCGAGCGCACCCTGGGCCGCGACGGCGTGCAGGCCCTCGACATCGACGCCGCCGCCCCCCGGGTCAGCGACCTGAGCAACGACCTTCTGTCCGCCTGCTACGGCGCCCGCTTCACCGTCGTCTTCCGCACGATCCAGCCCGCCGAGGGCTACAAGAAGGAGCGCGAGGTTTTCGACGTGATCGTGCACGACGGGCGCAGCGGCGGCCCCCCACGGCCGATCGAGGAGTTCAGCGGGGGCGAGCAGGTGCTGCTCGACGAGGCCGTGCAGATGGCCTTGGCCCTGTTCAACAGCGAGCGCGGCGGGGGCGAGGTCGAGACCCTGTGGCGCGACGAGGCCGACGGGGCCCTCGACGAGGACAACGCCCGGCTCTACCCCCAGCTCCTGCGGCGAGCCATGACCGTGGGCGGCTTCCGCAACGTGTGGGCGATCAGCCACCGCCCCGACGTGGTCAGCCAGGCCGACGCCCTGCTCGACGTCGCCGGCGGCGCCGCCCGGCTCGAGGTGCTGACGTGACCGCAGCCGAGATCGCCCAACGCCTGCGCCACCTTCCGCAGCTCGTGGCCCTGCTCGCCGTGCAGGAGGAGCCCCCGATCGTGCGCCTCGAGGTGCACGCCGGTGGCGACCTGGCCCTGTACGATGCCGCGGGCCGCTGCCGCTTTCGCCGCCCGCTCGCCGACCCGTCCTGGACCGTCACCCCCGACGGCATGATCGGGTCCTGCCCAACCTGAAAACGTCGGCCCCCTTGCGGAGGCCGACGCCCACAGAAGCCTTGCGGCTGCCGGGACCAACCGGCCCTCGCACCGTAGCACTGCCCTCTGAACGCGACAACTCTCCCCCCACAGGAGCCCCCCATGTCCGCCCGTGACCGTCTGATCGATCAGCTTGGCACCTTCGCCCGCGCCGCCCACGACCAAGCCCTCGACAACCGCGCGAGCCTCACCCGCCTCGCCCGGCTGCTCGCCGCCTTCCGCGAGGTCCTGCTGAACCGCGAGGAGCTCGGCGCCGAGCTCCTGCGCCGCGTCGTCGCCCTCGAGGCCCGGCAGCAGGTGATCCTGCGGGCCCTCGACGCGGCCCAGCTCGTGGCCGGCCCAAGGGCCGAGGGCACGCCCACCTGGACCGAGCACGCCCAGCAGGCCGCCGCCGATGCGCTGGCCGACCTGGACGCCGAGCTGGCCCAGGCCGCGGCCGAGGTCGCCGCCGTCGCCGCTGGCGAGCGCCTCGACGTCGGGGCCGACCAGGCCGCGCGGGCCGAGCTGCTCGCGCGCTTTGCTCCCCCGGACGCCGAGGGGGCCCCCGAGCCCGCCGCCGGCGACGTCGAGGGCACCGAGACGCCGACCGAGGGCTAAGCGTGCCCCTGAGCTTCCCCATGCCTGCCGACTGGTGGGCCGAGCTGGCAGCCTGGATCGACGCCACGGGCCTGCCGTGGCATCCCCACGCCTGCGCGGGCGACTACCTCGAGCACGTGTCCGCCTACGAGCGGGGCGAGCGCCGAGGAGACCCGCCCCGCCACGCCGTGCCCGGCAGTCCATTCTTCGCCGCTCGCTGGCGGGTCACCGACTACCGGGCCCGGCAGTACATCGCCCAGGCCCAGGCCGCGATCGCTTCCGTGCGGCTGTCGACAGCGCCCGATCACCGAGCGCCCGCTGTCGACCTCCCTGAAGCAGCCGATCAACAGCGGGGCGCACAAGGCGATCCGCACCACGACAGGCGAGGAGGGCGATCAGTGCCCCTTCCATTCGACAGCGCCAGCACAGCGCCATTGATCACTTCCCCTGTAAGGGGATCTGATCTCTCTCTACAGAGAGAGATTGATCGCGCTGCGGTCGACCCGGCGTCGCTGAGCCAGCCCGCCGGCGTCTTCCTGGCGGTCTACCGGGCCGGCCGCGGCGTAGCGGGCCTGGCCTGGCGCGACAGCGAGCCGATCGCCCTGGGCTGGTTCGCGGCCGAGATCGAGCAGGCCCCGGCCTACATCGGCCTCGACCTGGTGCCCGCCCTGCGCGCCTGGGGCGACAGCCTCGCCCAGCGCCGACAGGGGCAGTCGGGCCGGCGCTACCCGCGGGACTGGCGCAGCGCGCTGCGCCGCTGGCTCGACAAGCGCCTGGCCCTTCGTGCCTCCAGCCGCCCCAGCGGCTACACTGACCACACCACAGGAGCAACCGGCCATGACCAGCCGCCACGACACGACGCCACCCCCCGAGGGGCCTGGGCGGGGCAGGAGCAGCCCGCCGGCTTCGCCCCACGAGGAGCCACCGACGACGACTTCGACGCCTGGGAGGCCGCCGAGCCCTGATCCGGTGCTGTGTCCGGGCCCCCGCACCTACCGGGGGCGACGGCTGACCGGCCAGGCGGATGGCTGCCCGCGCGAGACCATGATCGAGCCGGTCTGGATGGACTACCCCGAGGTCATGCGCGAGAGCATCGGCCAGGGCACCTGGCACCGTGGCGACACCCCCTGCGAGCACTGCCGGCGGATCGAGGCCTCGGTCGCCGTCCAGGTCAACATGGGCCGCCTGCAGGACCTGGCGGGGCTGCCGCCCCAGGGCCGCGACTACGGCTTCGACGCGGTCGTGCGCCAGGGCCGCGGCGAGACCTGGACCGCCTTCCGGGGCCGCCTGGACCGGGAGGCCGAGCGGCACGGCCGCGAGCACATGGGGATCACCCCGTGGAACGCCACCGCCGCGCGGCTGTGTCGCGAGTGGCGGCCGACGACGGGGCGGCGGGGCGTGCGCTCCCTGCTGCTCGTGGGCCCCGTGGGCGGCGGCAAGACCACCCTCGCCCTGGCCCTGGCCAACGGCCAACTCCGCAGCGTCCTGACCGAGGCCGTCAGGACCCGGCCCGACGAGGCCGACCACGTCGCCAGCCCGGTCCTCTACATCACCGAGGGCGACCTCTACGAGCGCCTGGCCGCCGAGAAGGTCAACCGGGCCGGGCGGGTCCTCCTGCAGCGCCTGATCGACGTTCCCCTGCTGCTGCTCGACGACCTGGGCACCTTCGCCGCCCTGCGGCCGTGGCATACCGACGTGGTCGAGCACCTGCTGGCCCAGCGCTACAACCACCGCCGGCCCATGGTGATCACGTCCAACCTGCACCTGGACGATCCCCGCCCCCAGGTGGCGACGATCGGCCGGGTCTACGGCGAGCGCGTGCGCAGCCGGGTCGTGCAGATGGTCGGCGGCGCCCGGGCGGGCCTGCCCGGCTACCTCGAGGTCCTCGGCTACGACTGGCGGACCGACATGCGCCACGTCGGCGAGGCCCGGGTCGGGCCCGAGCCTGAGCAGCGCACCCTCGACCACCGCAGCCGCGCCGCGGGCGAGCGGGCCGACGACTGACCCCCCACCCCCACCCCAAGCCCCACCCCTCCCCACAGGAGCCCCGATGACACCGACCCCCCGCCGAGTCCTGATCGCCTGCGCCCGCGAGCGCCACGCGGTGATCCTCCACAAGACCGATGGCCGAGGCCAGCCGCTCGGCGCCATGCCGTTGTGGCTCGACCGAGGAGGCCAGCACGTCCTCGCCGTGACCTGGACCACCGCAGGCGACGCCGTCACCTACCGCCTGCAACACCTGCGGCCCGAGGACTGGCACGTCGACGAGGGCAAGCGCCCCGCCCCCGTCCCCCCCATCGACCTGCACAGCGGCGTGCCCGTGACCAGCCCGGCCAGCCGGATCGAGGCCCTGGCCCTGGTCGCCCGCGCCGAGCTGCCCTGCCAGGTGCACTACCACAAGCCCGGGGCCTCGGCCGAGTGGCGCCTCCTCGAGCGGCTCGCGCTGCGCGACAACCGGGTCGTCGCTGCCGACGTCGTCAAGGGCGCCCCCCGCAGCTTCACCTACGAGCGGATCAAGGGCGTCCGACTGCTTCCCCATGACCTCGACCAGGCCCCGCGCTGGCAGGACGGCGGCTACAGCCGCGGGGGGGCGGCATGACCCGCCACCACGATCTCACCGTCCGGCCCTGGTGCCTCGACCTGGCCGGCTACCGCGCCGCCGCCGGCCTCAGCCTGGGCCAGGTCGCCCGGATCATGCGCGAGGGCTTCGTCGACACGCCGAGCCTCGCGCACGCTGTCGGCCCCCTCGACGGCCGCCTGGGCAGCGACCGCGGCGCCCGCGAGCTCGCCGAGGAGATCGAGGAGCTCGGCGGCCGAGGAGTTCCCCACCTGGTGCTGACCTGGCTGATCGACCTCTACGCGCCCCTGCCGCGGCCGGTCGCTGAGGCCGCCGCCCTCGACGGCGACCCCGAGCCCCGCCGCCAGGCCCGCCGGCGGCTGCTCGCCCTGCCGACGATCAAGGGCCTCACCCTTCGCCAGCCGGTCGCCTCGGCCATGGTCGACGACCGGCGGATCAAGCCGATCGAGCACCGCGGCTGGAAGCCTGGCCCCTGGTGGCAGCCCGAGCGCCAGCCCCTGTGGGTCGCCTGCCATGCGGGCCTGGGCGACTGGTCGCCGGCGGCCGATGTCCTGCCCAAGGCCTGGCCCGACTGCCCACCGGCGGGCGACTGGCCACGGGGCAAGGTCCTCGGGCTGCTCGAGTTCGTGTCCGTCCTGCGGCCCGTCGAGGTGCCCAGCGACTGGCGGGCGGGCCTGGCCTGGGCCGAGGGCCCCTGGTGCTGGCTGGTCGGCCGCGTCGTGCGCCTCGAGGAACCGATCGCCTACACCGGCGCCCGAGGCCTGTGGGAGCCCTCGGCCCTGCTGCGCTGCCAGCTCGAGAGCGTCCTGCCCGCCGACTACGCCGAGATCACCCGCGGCCACGCCGTCAACCTGCTGCCGTTCTGAGGAGGACCGATGCGCCCCGAGACCACCGCTACCCACGACGTCCGCCTGGCCCTGCACCAGCGCCGCGGGCCGCTCACCAGCAACATGGCCGGCATGGTCCTCAGCGCCGCCCGGGGCTACGCCTGGGGCCCCTGCTGGGGGCGGACCGGCCGTGTGATCCTGCTGGGCTGGCCCCCGGACCGCGACCGCACCGGGATCGAGACCCTGCGCAGCACCCTGGCCGGCCACCTGGCGGGCCTTCACCTGGTCGACGTCGAGGAGGACCACCCCGAGGGGCTGGCCCTGCTGCTGACCGTCGACGACAACTGAGAGGAGGCGACCGTGCCCGCCTACTGGTTCACCTTCACCGACCGCAGCCCCGCCTGCGCCTACGTCCCCCACCCCCAGGCCGAGGCCGAGGCCCGCGCCCTCGCCGAGGAGCATGGCACCGTCAAGACCATGCAGCCGATCGGCTACCCCGCACGCCCCCGGCTCGACGAGCTCGACGGCTGGGACCACAGCAAGGGCCAGTGCCCTTCGTTCTGCACCGATCCCAAGCTGTGCGCCGCCGCCGGCGGGTCATGCGTCAACCCCCGCGGCCGGAGCTGTACGTCATGAGCACCGCCTACCCCACGACCTACACCACCCTGCGGCGGGTCAAGAGCCGCAAGTGGGTGAACACGGGCCGAGGCCCCATGATGGAAGAGCAGCCGACGATCACCGCCGGCGAGGCCCGGGCCGCCCTCGACCACGTGGCCACCGACCGGCCCGACCTGGTCAGCACGGTCAACCCGGGCCTGACCAGGGCCCAGGCCGCCGGGATCCTGCGCAAGGCCCTGCCCGACGACGACGACGCGCCGATCTTCCCGCTGATCGCCCGCAACGTGCTGCGCCTGGTGCTGCACCGCAAGCGGCTGCCCAAGGTGACCCCATGAGCACCGGCCCCCGCATGCCCTTCGAGGAGGCCCAGGCCCACGCCCAGGACCTGGCTGAGCTCCTGCGCCCGGCCTGCCACCGGGTCGAGGTCGCCGGCAGCATCCGCCGGCGGCGCTCGACGATCGGCGACCTCGAGATCGTGGCGATCCCGCGGATGCACGACGCCGGCCAGGTCGGCCTGTTCGGCGGCGGGCCCTCTCACCAGGTCAGCGACCTGTGGGAGCTCCTCGACCACCTGGTCGCCGACTTCGGCTCGGCCCTCGATCGGCACCCGCCCTACAGCGTCACCTGCCCGGCGTGTGGCGGGCATGGGGGCACCGGCCCCGCCGCCTGCGACCGCTGCGGTACGGCCGGCGTGGTCGAGCGAGCAGCCCCCTGGGGCGAGCGCCAGCGCAAGGCCCTGTGGCGGGGCCGGCCCGTCGACCTGTTCACCGCCACCCCCGAGACCTGGGGGGCCATCCTGCTGATCCGGACGGGCCCGCCTGAGTTCAGCCAGGAGTGGGTGACCGGCCTGAAGCGCTGCGGCTACCGCATGGCCGGGGGCCGGGTCGAGCACCTGCCCAGGGGCCTCGAGCGACACCCGCCCGCCGTGAGCTGTGGCACCGAGGCCGAGGCTTTCGCGTTGGTCGACTGGGCCTACGTCCCCCCCGAGGACCGCGACACCTGGGCCAGGGCCAAGACCTGGTCGGGCAGCCCCGGCCTGAGCGGGCGGTAGAGTGGCCCCATGCTCTTTCGCCTCCTGGAGTCCGCTATGCGCCGCCTGCGCCGTCCCTTGCCCCGCAAGCCTCAGCCCACCCCCGCGTCGCGCCGGCGACGCCTGCGCGACCTGGTGCCCCGTCGCCGGCGAGCCCGAGAGCTGGGCCTGTCGGGCGAGCTGATCACCCTGCCCGAGCTCGCCGTTCACCTGCACCGGCACCTGGTGGCCCAGCGCGTGATCCCCGGCGACGCGGCCGACGTCGACGCCAAGGCCGCCGACGTCGCCGACGCACTGCGCGAGCAGCCACGCTGGGGCAGGACGATCGCCAGCCTCACCCTCGGCACGGGGGCCGGGCCGGACCTGGTCTACCCCGACGAGGCCCGCAGCCCTGCCCTCGACGACCTGGCCCTGGTGCTCGAGCACTTCGGCGTCCGGTCGATCGGCGAGCCCCCGATGACTCGCCCGCCATCCGTCGCGGGCTGGACGACCAACCCCAACCCCGTCCACTGCGCGAGCTGCGGCCGGCGCGTGTGGGAGCAGCAACCACGGCGGGGCGCTGTGTCCCTGGCCCTGCAGGCCGCGCTGAACACGACGGGTGCCGACCGGGCCCTGCTGCTGCGCCAGGTCCCCACCGGCCGGTGGGTCGACGACGACGGCCGCGACCACGACTGCGACGAGGACCGCTGATCCTTGCCCTGTGTAGCCCCTACGGCTACGCTGAGGCCCGACCAGGCCACCCGGCCACCCTCCCCCACAGGAGCCCCCATGTCCCCCACCGACGGCCGCCAGGGCCTGCCCGAGCCTGACCTCGGCCCGCACCTGATCCGCTGCGGATCATGTCGCTTGCCCTTCGACCCCAGCCAGCTCGACCAGGTGCTGGCCCACGAGCACGCGGCCCCCGCCCGCGAGGCCACCGGCATCCTGGCCGAGCCCGTCGTCGACGTCGCCCAGGACTGCGACGGCCTGCCCGAGCTCCTGCCCGTCTGCTACGTCTGTGGCGGGCCGGCGACCTGCCTGGGCGTCTACGAGGACAGCGACGGGCCGCTGGAGCACGCCTGCGACGAGCACTGCGGCCACGGCAACGAGGACGGCTGGTGCGTGCCCGTGTGCGTGAGCTGCGGCTGTACCGACGAGGAGGCCTGCCCCGGCGGGTGCTGGTGGTTCGAGGACTGCCCGCCGCGGTGCTCGAGCTGCGCGCCGACCGATCCCGACGTCGAGATCTTCACCGACTCGGCCCTCGTGCCGCATCCGACGATCACCCTGACGATGGGGGGGGCCCGGTTGCCCCTCCTCGCCCTGGTCGCTGCCGCGCCGACCGACTGCGACGGGGGCCAGGCATGACCGCCCGCCGCCCCCTCGCCTTCCTGCTCCCCCGAGCTGGGGCCGCCCTGGTCCTGGCCCTCACCTTTGCCTGGCTCGCCTTCGCCGGCCTGCCCTGGCTGTTCCGCGCCCTGGAGGACCCGTGTCTCGCTGCCCCGCCCATGACTGTCCCGGCCTGTCCGCCTCGCTGACGCCGTCCGAGCACCTGCTGCACCTGGTGATCGCCCTCTTCACCTGCGGCCTGTGGGCCCCGGCCTACGTGCTGATCGTGCTGGCCCGGATCGCCGCCCCCAAGTGCAAGCGCTGCGGGCGGCACAAGGCCGACCTGGTCGAGCAGGGGCCCTCGTGAGCAGCCACGGGCGCAACACCGACGCCCGATCCCCGGTGCTGCTGAGCGCCTACGACACCCCCGCCGACCTGGTCGAGGCGATCTGCGGCAAGGGCTGGTCGGGCGAGGTCCTCGCCGGCGCTGGCCACGGCCGCGGCCTGGTCCGGGTCGCCGAGCCCCAGCCGCCGATGCTCGCCGAGCTCCTCGCCGGCGCGCCCCCGATCGGCCTGCAGATCCTCGAGCCCAGCGCCGGCGACGGCGCCTTCCCCCGGGCACTGCTGGCCGCCGGGCATCCCCCCGAGCGGATCGAGGTCATGGACCTCGACCCCCTCGCCGCCTGCTACGAGCTGGCCGCTGAGGGCGTCACCTGCACGCGCTGTCGAGACAGCGCCGACCCGGTGGCGACCGGCTTCCTGATCACCGAGCCGGCCACCCGGCCCGACCTGGTCCTCGGCAACCCGCCGTACAACGCCCCTCAGCCCTCGCGCGCCTGCACGGCCTGTGGGGGCAAGGGCGGGAGCTGCCGCCGGTGCGGCGGGTCGGGTGCGCTGCACCCCAAGCCGATCCCGGTCACCGAGGACCACGTGCGCCGGGGCCTGGCCGTGACCGGCCGCCACCTGGTCTACGTCCTGCAGGTGGGCTTCCTCGGCAGCAACGAGCGGCACTACGGCCAGGCCGTGATCCCCGGCTACGCCTGGGACGTGCCCCTCTTCGAGCTCCCCCACCTGCGAGAGATCCGGATCGTCACCCCCCGGCCCAAGTTCCGCCACGGCCGCAGCGACAGCGCCGAGACCATCGTGGCCTGGTGGGACCTGGCCTGGGGGCGTGACTCCTGGACCGGCGGCCGGCTACGCTGGACCGGCCGCCCCGACGCCCCAGGATCTCGCCCGTGACCAAGCGCCTCACCAGGACCCTGCCGGCCAGCCGCCGCCGCCGGTCCGGCAGCAGCGCCGCGGTCGCCCCTCCTCGCGACGACCACCGCGGCGGCCGTGACCCCCTGGTCGCCACCTACGAGCGTGGGCCCTTCGTCGCGGCCCCGGTGCCCGACTGGCCCCAGGGCCTGGCCGAGCTGGTCGAGCGGCTGACCGGCAAGCCCTTCGACCCGATCCTGTGGGCCCACTACGAGCGAGCGCGGGCCTTCACCGGCTACCAGGGCGTCGAGGTCACCCCCCAGCTCGCCCGGGAGCAGTGGGACCTCGCCCTGAACGATGACCCCCACCCCGACCGCGCTGGCAAGGTCGTGCAGACCCCCAGCGCCGCCCGTGCCCCCACGGCCGCGCCAGCGACCGCCGCCCGCCCCTCGCTGCCGGTCACCGCCGGCGGCATCGACCCCCACGACCTCGGCGACTGAGGAGCTCCCCGTGTCCGACGACCTGCCCCCGACCCCAGCCGACGTGCCCGACGGCATCGACGACGACCTCGGCCCCTTCCACCGCCACCCCGACGGCTCCCTGAGCCTCGACCCGGCTGGCCTGGCGGGGCGCATGTTCCCCGACCTCGACCGCCTGGAGGTCGAGAACAAGCCCCTCCTGCAGCACCTGGGCGACGACGAGATCCTCGACCGGGGCGCGCGCATGGCCGAGCTGCACCGGCAGCGCCAGGAGCACCAGGCCGATACCAAGCGGATCAAGGCCGAGCGAAAGCGCGAGGAGGCCGAGCTCACCGACGAGATCGAGCGCCTCGCGCGCATCGTGCACACCCGCCAGGAGGAGCGGTCGGTCGCCGTGTGGACCATGGCCGACTTCGAGACCGGCGAGGCCGTCGAGGTCCGCCAGGACACCGGCGAGATCCTGTACCGCCGGGCCCTGACGGCCGCCGAGCGGCAGACCACGATCCATCACCTGACCGGCCGGGCCACCGGCAAGGTCACGAACCTGTCCGATCATCGGCCGCGCGCGGGCGACGACGACTGAACCGCCCCCCGGCCGTGAGGGGCAGCGCCGCTCGCCTGGCTGCTCGCCCCCCGCCGCCCCCCGCCCTGGGACCCGAGTAGCGGGGGGCGGCCCTGGGCCAGGCCGAGCCGCCGCGGCGTGCTGGCACACTTTCCGCTTGACCGTGTCGCCGTAGCGGCTACACTGTGGGCCCGGGCACTGACCAGCCCGGCAACGCCCACAGGAGCCCCCCATGACCACCAGCCCGCACCCCCTCCCTGTCGAGCTCACCCCTGGCGCCGCCGTCGTCGTCGAGAAGCTGAGCCTGAGCACCGAGCGCGACAGCTCCCCCTTCCACGCCCACACGGTGGCCGAGCTGCGCGAGGCCCTGCGCGCGGTCGGCTGTCGCGGGACCAGCGGCCTGCGCCGGGCCGAGCTGATCGCCCTGGCCGTCGACGACGCCACTGGTGGCCGAGCTCGGACCCAGGCCGCCGCCCAGGTCCTGGCCGAGCACCGCGCCGTCCAGCGGGCGCGGCTGGCCGAGGAGCTCGAGGTGACTCCTCGCGACCGGCAGCTCCTGGCCGAGCTCGACGAGATCGGGGCCCCCGCCCGCGTGCGCGCCACCGGCGGCGGCGGCTGGCGCTACACCATCGTGGTCGAGACCTGCGGCGGCACGACCACCGAGGGCCAACAGGCCGAGGCGCTGCTGGCCGAGCGCGGCTACATGTGCAACGCCGAGGGCCGCCACCTGAACGTGTTTCCTGCAGAGGCCGCGGCCATGCGGCCGGGGGCGCGCCCCGTCGCGCTCGCCACCGTCCACCGCTGCGCCTCCCCCACCTGCCCGGGCCTGCCCTGGAAGGCCAGCGACAGCCGTCACCCCTGCCGCCAGGGCCTGCCCGAGAGCTGGGGCGAGGTCGAGCCCTACGACCTGGTCACCATCGGCCTGCTCGACCTGCTGGGCTTCGAGGCCAGCGTGCGCCGCCTGCTCGACCACGAGCGCTACGACTACGCGATCGACGTCGAGGCCGCGGCCGTCACCGTCGCCGAGTCCCTGCTGTGGGAGCGGGGCTACCGCTGCAACAGCTCGGGCAGCACGCTGCACGCCTTCCGCGACAGCGAGACCCTCGACGAGCTCACCCGGCGGATCACGGCCTTCGAGACCTTCGAGGCCATGCTGACGGCCGGCGGCGGCTACCGGCCCACCCTGTGGACCAAGACCGCCAGGTTCGACAAGGCCGGGCAGGCCGTCGAGGCCGCGTCGGGGGGCAAGCGCCGACTGGCCGACGCCTACGACCGAGAGCAGGCCCGCCGGGGCGACAGCCGCCGTGCCTTCCGGGGCTACTGACCGGCCCTCTTCGACCACCCAGGCGCCCTCTTCGACCACCCAGGCGCCCTCTTCGACCACCCAGGCGCCGACAGGCCCCGCCCCACAGGAGCCCCCGATGACCGCCCACGCCCACGCCCACGGCTGCCCCGTCCTGATCCCCGAGCCCCAGGGCCCGATCGTCTACAACCGCTCGGACTGGTCGGGCCGCAAGGCCGAGCTCACCTGGGAGCGCCTCGGCCCCTGTCGCGCGGTCCTCGACCTGCACGGCACGGGCGAGACCCTCTACCTGATCCAGCTCGACCCCACGGGGGCCTTCGGCCCCGACAGCCTGGTCGACCTGGTCGGCTACGGCCTGCACGTCCACCGCCTGGGCGAGGACGGGACCCCCGAGGACACCCGCTGCGCCTCGGCCATGACCTACGACCACGCGGCTACCCTCTGGCAGGCCAGCGACGACTGGCAGGAGGGGATCAGCCGCGAGGACCCGCACCCCGTTGTGGCCGTCGCCCAGCTCCTGCACGCGCTGGGGGCCTGATCATGATCGCCGCCACCTGCCAGCGCTGGACCCGCCGCCACGAGACCCGCCGCCCCGCCGGCGAGCTGCTCGCCCCCGGCCGCTACGGTGTCGAGGTCCTCGACGAGGCCGAGGCCCGGGCCTTCGTGATCGGCAACCACTACAGCGGCAGCTACCCTGCGGCCCGCTGTCGGGTCGGCCTCTTCGAGGTCGGCGTGGGCCTGGTCGGCGTGGGCGTGTTCAGCGTCCCCGCGGGCCCCAAGGTGATCAGCCGCTGGCTGCCCCACCTGGACCACAACGCCGAGGGCATCGAGCTGGGCCGCCTGGTGCTGCTCGACCGTGTGCCCGGCAACGGCGAGACCTGGTTCCTGGCCCGGGCCTTCGAGCTCCTGCGCCAGGAGCTGCCCGAGGTCCGGGGCGTGCTCAGCTTCGCCGACCCCGCCCAGCGGGTCGCCGCCGACGGTGCGGTGATCACGCCGGGCCACGTCGGCACGATCTACCAGGCCCTGAACGGGCGACACCTGGGCCGCAGCCGCCGGCGCACCCTGTGGCTTGACGCCCAGGGCCAGGTGGTCAGCGAGCGCGCCCTCGCCAAGCTGCGGACGGGCGACCGGGGGGCTGCCTACGCCTACGAGCGGCTGCGGACCGCCGGCGCCCCCGCTCGGCTCCCCCTGGAGGACGGCCGCACCTACGTCAAGCGCGCCCTGCGGGCCGGCCCCTTCCGCACCCTGCGCCACCCCGGCTGCCTGGCCTACACCTGGCCCCTCGGCGACCGCCGCGAGCGCAAGGCCTACCAGCGGCATGCGCCGCCGGCCCTGCCCTTCCCCAAGGCGGCGACCGCCATCGTGAGGCCCTGATGCCCTGCACCGTGATCAAGAGCGGCGACCTGACCGCGATCGTCTGCACCCGCGGCCAGCGCAAGCCCCCGCGCTGCCGCTGGTGCCGCAAGCCCGGCACCCTGCTGTGCGACGGGCCCGCCCGGAAGGGCGGGGGCACCTGCGACGCCCGGATCTGCCCCGACCACGCGACGAACGTGGGCCCCGACCGGGACCTGTGCCCCACCTGCGCCAAGGGCCCCCAGCAGGGCGAGCTGTTCGGGGGGCACGGTGCCTGACGTCCTCGATCTGCACCAGGTCGGCCGTAGCCACCGCTGGACCTGGACCCCCGCGGCCACCCTGCGGGCAGCCCTCAGCGTCCCCCGCACAACCGAGAGCGACTGGACCCAGGAGGAGCTCGATCAGCTCGACGAGGCCCTCGCCGCTGGCGCACGTCTGAGCCGGCCAGGCGATCCCTACGTCCTGCGCCTGCACACTGCGGGCGCCGCGGCCGACTACTGCCTGCCGGACTGGCTATGGCGACACTTCGAGGCCCCGCCGCCGCGGCCCACGGCAGTCGGCAACATTGCGATCAGCGCCCACGAGCATGCGTTGGGCGCCGTGCCTGGTGGCCTGGTGGCCTCGGTCCTGTACTACGGCATTCCCCTGGAGCCGGCGCCATGACCGAGGAGACCCACCACGAGCTCCTCGACCTGGCCGCCCGCCAGGTCGCCGACACGGCCGCGGCGGTCGCCGCCCGGGCCCGGCAGGGCCTCGACGTCGAGACCTGGGCCCACCGCCTGGCCTGGCACGCCGACAACGTGCGCCGGCTCGCCGAGCACCCGCCCCCCCACCCCC
>Ga0210043_1000200_pt1 | contig 65709 bp, 76 predicted proteins | sample CryGeymet201501t_FD_183990 | JGI IMG/M metagenome (GOLD analysis project Ga0210043, IMG submission 183990) | Groundwater microbial communities from Crystal Geyser aquifers in Utah, USA - Crystal Geyser metaG 2015-01t (SPAdes) (version 2) | ecosystem: Environmental > Aquatic > Deep subsurface >... | reverse complement strand
TACCTGATTTAACAGGTCACCTCACGGCACAGGCTGACGTCGGCCATGCAGCTCCTCTCAGCGTGTCAGGTAAGCCCTTCAGACTGACCTTCATTCTGCTGTCGCTCCTGGTGAGGTTCACGGTGTAGAATCTAATTGAACCGCACGCGTCACTCGTTGTAGTGTCTCCCCGCCAATTCCTTTAAGTTTCGGCCTTGCGACTATACTTCCCAGGTAGCACACTCTTCGGCTTCCCTTCAGCACCAATACCTCTCGAAGAGGTACTAATGTTTAGTGTGCAGTGTTTACTGCTAGGACTACACGGGTATCTAATCCGTTTTGCGCCCCTAGCCTTCATCCCTGACTGTCAGAACTATCCTCGTAAGATGCCTTCGCTATTGTGAGTCCGTCCGGGATTAACACATTTTACCGCTACTCCGAACGTACTTCTTACGTCTTCTAGTCTCTAGCGAGGCAGTACTCCTTGCGCGCTCCATATTTAAGATATGGAATTTCACAAGGAACTTACCAAGCAAGCTACGGATGTTTTAGACCCAATAAAAATGGCTGCGACTTGGACCGCGAGTATTACCGCGGCGGCTGGCACTCGTCTTACCCAGTCCTTATTCGCCAAGCTTTTTAGACTTGGCAAAAGCATTCCAAGTTGGAACGCACTCTGACTCAAACTATCACGCTTGCGCGCATTGTAGATTATTCCTAACTGCTGCACCCCGTAGGGCTGGGAATAGTGTCTCAGATTCCCTCTCAGGGCCTCTCCGCTAAGAGCCCTTACGGATCAATGGCTTGGTGGGCCTTTACCCCGCCAACAACCTAATCCGCCGCAGCCTCATCCTTAGGCTCGAATTTCAAGGACAAATCCTTCCAGAGTATGTCCTCTATCGAGTATTAGCCTCAGTTTCCCGAGGTTATCCTCGACCTAAGGGTAGATTAGCTACGTGTTACTGAGCAGTTCGCCTTCAACTTCCAAAGAAACTAAAGACTTGCATGTCTAAGCGCAAATCAGAGAGCCGCAGCCGCCAGCAGGATCAACTGGAATTAAACAATTCATAAATTCATATAAGGATAAAATCCAAGAATTTCGATTGCGCAATTTGTTTTATAAGATAACAAATCACTTCACACATACTCCTACTATTGGTTGGCTTTATAGATCAAAACAACAAATGACTGTATGTCATTAAGCTAATATCATATTAAGAAAAAATCTTAATCAATTAGTTCAACAAAATAACATGACTGCTTCTACATACATCATACCTTAAATGTTATATGTTGTTAAGGCACTCATCTTAGTTAATATTGAACTAACCAATCAAATTGGTTAATATTTATTTCACAAAAATCGTATTTATAAATGTTTCTATGAGAAAAAATATCCATGATGAAAAGTATAATTAATATAATAAAAAATATTCTTTTTTAGATGTCATTAAAGGAATATAAAGAAAAAAGAAAATTCAAAAAAACTCCTGAACCTAAAGGTAAAAAAGAAATTTCTAAAAAAAATATTTATTGTATACAAAAACATTCAGCGTCGCATCTTCACTATGATTTACGTTTAGAATTTAATGGAGTTTTGAAATCTTGGGCAATTCCAAAGTTGCCACCAAAACAAAAAGGATTGAAACGTTTAGCAATTGAAACTGAAGATCATCCAATTGAATATGCTTTTTTTAAAGGAGTTATTCCCGAGGGAAATTATGGTGCTGGAAAAGTTGAAATTTATGACAAAGGAGATTTTGAATTAATTGAAAAAAACAAAGATACAATTGTTGTGAAAATAAATGGAAACAAATTGAATGGGGAATATTGTTTAGTAAAAACAAATTACGGAAATAAACCTGAAAAGAGTTGGTTATTTTTTAGAAGATGATTAATCAATTAAAATATACATAAGTAATGTAATTGATAATGCAATAATTGTATCAAGAATGAAACTTAATGAAAGATGAAATTTTTTATTAATCTTTTTTTCAAAAATTGGAAAAATATTTTATCTTAATCTTAAAACCCAAGAAGAAAAAAGGCCACCCATCATTCCCGCAATCAAAATATAAACCGTTTGCAAATTAATCATTTTTTAACCCCTGCAATTGAAACTCTATAAGTAATGTTATTAACGTTATGTTCGGGAGGCCATTGCCAATCTAGTTTAATTCCTTGTGTTTCCATTAAGTCTGTAAGATTTGTTCCATGAGCTTCTGCGTTTGTTTCAACATACATCTCTGGATGATTTTTTATAAATTCTTCAATCTCTAATTTATGTTTTTTTCTTGCAGTTCCTTGCCAATGTCTTGAATTATATATTTGACGTAAATTCCAATCAGGATGATTAATTTTATTTTCCTCGGCCTTTTTTCCCACACGGAAGGGTGTGTATATCAAATAAATATCTTTTTCAAAATCTAAAATTTCATCAAGCAAAGGTAATCCCGGAGGACAAATATCTCTTTTTCCATAATAGGGGCAACCTTTTGGATGATTATAATATGGGTTTTTACACATTCCTTGAAATTTTTTATCTAATGAAATAGTTTTGGGATTTATTTTTACAATCATAAAATAAACTAAATAAATTATTATATAAATTTTTATATACTCCTTTGAAATTTCTTTTTTATGGTCAAATTTTATGGAGTATCCACAGATAGAAATACTTATTACGGTTTTGATAATCCTTTAGAAATTCCTGCTTGTGAATTAGATAATCTAAAAGAAATTTTATCTCCTTATATTCCTAAAGAAGATTTAAAAAAAGTACCAAAAATAAATACAGAATTAGTTAATGGTGTTTTAATGCCTGTAGGGTACAGAGTTGTAAATGCAAATGGATTAACTTCTTTAGGTTTAAGAAATAATCCAAATATCTTATCATATCCTTTTAATGAATGGTATACTCTACCTGAAGGTTGGGTTGAACCAGGACCTCAAGATTGGGGAGGAGTGTCTATATCAAGAAATGAAGGAAAAGTAAATTGGATGCAAAAATATATGAAAGAAAAACACAACATGGAAACAAGAGTATTCAAAACAGCTTTTGAAGACATTGTTCATCATAAAGAATGGAGAATTAAAACAAATAAACTTTTAATGTTTGAAGAAATATTTTTCAAAAAATAAATTTAATCAAATATATATTCGACTTTAACGCCTTGTTCTAATAATTTATCAACAACAGGAATTATCCTATAATCCATATTCTTGTGACGTATATCAATTTCTTTTAGATTTTCTAATTTTAAAATATTTTTTGAAATAGATTTTAATCTAGTTTCAAATAAATATATCCCTTCAAGAGATTTCATATTAGATATTTCTGGAGGAATTAAAAATTCTCCAGGATTTAAACCAAAATTAACTTTTTTCAATTTATCCAATCTAGTAATTTCTTTTGAAAAACAATGAAAATAACATGAGTACATATTTAAAATTTCTAAGTTTTCCAATTTACTAATTCCTCGTATACTAGAAAGAGGATTTTCTCTCATAGAAAGAGAAGTTAAATGATTTAATTTGTAAAATTCCTTTGGAATCTCAGAAATTTTATTTGCAGCTAAATTAGCTCCTTGTAATTTTTCAAAATAAGAAATTTCTGGGGGAAATTTTTCTAAAGTTTCCCCTAACATCCCAATTCCAACAATTTGCCCGTCTTTTGCAATAATACTCTCTCGCTTAAACAAAGATTTAATTGTTTTTTCTAAATTTTTGTTTCTTCTTTTTGTTAAGAAATCATTATTTTTATAAAATTCTTTTAATAATTTAGCTTCATTTTCAACTAATTCAATTCCAAAAAAGTCAATAGTTCTGGGATTCTCCATCAATTCTCTAAGGCTTTAAACTATTTAAGATAAATTGTTTTGTGTTATATACAACAGAAGGATAAAATTTAATAATAAAGTTATCTTATGTTTTTTTCTTCAATAATTTTTTCTAAAGTATTGTTAAGGACAAATTCGGCTTCATAAATTTCTTCTTGTGTTGGATCATAAAAAACATTAATGAATCCTCTAACTCCTGCGGGCTTTGCAGCGGCAGTTTGAACAAATTTATTCATTGCCTGAAAACCAGGATGAAGTGTAACTAAATGTCCGTCAGCATAACCAATTCCTGGCTGATGAGCATCTCCTCCAAAAACAATATCTGCATCATTATTCATTTTTCTCAAATGAGTCATTATTCCATAAATTTCATCTTGTCCTCTTTGGAATTTATGTGAGACATAAAGTATTTTACCATCTTTCAAATCAACATGTCCTGCACCAACATCGTTTGCTAAACCATTCACAGGAATTATTAATCCATTTTCTCTATATTTCAAAGGAAATTGTAAGGAAAAATCAATAGCTTCATCTGAAAAAGGTCTTGATTTATTACTATGGTTTCCACTAACATCTACAAGCACTCCTCCATTTTCAATAATTTTCATACCGTATTCGCCTAATGTTACTTTTTTATATAAATTTTGTATAGAATCATTAAATACTGGAATTGCTCTCAAATTTTTCATGGATTCCTTAAATAATTCATTAAATTTTTCTTGATATGTTAAATCATCTCTCTTTTCTAGTTGTTCCATTTTTTTCTTAAATATTGGAGGAATATCTGCTTGATAATCTGATGCGGCACCATATCTTGTTTGAACCCCATGAATCCCTTCATCCCAAACAGCCATATAAGGCAAACCTGTTCTCATTTGATATTCAAACATGGCTTCAAGAAGTTGATCTCCGGAATAACGATATTTATTTGCAGCATGACCTTGGTGAATATCTCCTGCAGTTTCAATTTTTTTCATTTTGATTCTTGCTTTTTCTTCATTTTCTTTTATTGAATTTCTCAAATTTTTTTTGTCTTCTTTTGAAATATTCTCGTCCTTGAGTGCTTCTTTGTAAACTTCAATTGCTTCATAGGCATTACCCCATTTAATCAAAGTTTGATTTCCCCAAACTTTAAATCGATTCTCCCCCATCTCTCCTTCTGTATGCATAATTGCAGCAGAACCAAATGGACCTTGTTCAAATCTTTTTGTGTGATTAGTTGAGATGTTATGATTAACTGCCCAATTTAATTTTTCAACAGATTGAAAAGTTGGGAGACTAACTAAATAAGAAATATCTTGGTCAGCAACAAAAACACCTTCTAAGTCTTTTTCAGTTTTCTTAAACCAAGGCTGAACTCTAAATCCTCCTGCATCGTGTGCAGTTAATAAGATGTCAGGATTTTCTTTTCCTTCTTTAAATTTATTCATCAGAACATTATATCCATTTATCAAATTCTTTGCTTCTTTCACTCCTCGGGCACCAGTAGCATCAGAATTTATTTCTTTTATATTATGAATAAGTGAAATAGTTTTTCCATTACTTTGTATGTCTTTTCTATCAACATAATATTTTTTACCTGTTTCAGGATCAACAAAAACTTCTTTTCCTGTATCAAGTTCTTTTCTACCAGTAACGTGAAAATAAAGAGGTTGAGAAAGTTTTATTCCTCCAAACATTTTAGAATATTCTTCTTTTGCACTTGCCCAATAAAGTTGAGATTCCCCTGGAGTAATTGGAATTTGGTTAATGAATGAAGAAATAGATTTTCTACTGTTTAAAATTTCCCACCAATTAATATTTCTATCAATTGTTTTAAATTTCCCTTCGATATTTTTTTTCTCTTCTTTTAATTTTTCAAAATTTTTCTCAAATTTTTTATAATATTCTTTTGTAGATATAGAATCTCTTGTTTCAACCCAAGATAATTTTTTTACTGTTTCCTCAATAATCTTGCTTCTTTCTTCTCCAGAAATAAATTTATCATAATTATAAATTATTTTACTAATTGGAACTCTAAGTCTTTTCTTAAGTCTTTTTTGATAATCTTCAATCTTTTCATCTTTTTTCTGTAAATTTTTGTCTTCTAAAATTTTATTAAAACAATATTTGTTAATATGAGAATCCATTAAATCTTCTTTATTTTTTCTAAGCTCTACGTGATATTGATTATATAATCTTTGTAATTGTTCAACTTTAACTTCATTAGCTTTTTTGATTTTTGTCATTCTAATATCCATAATATTTCGAATGTCTTCTTCTCCTGCTTTAATTCTAATTGGAGTTGTATTTGGTAAAACTTTTCCTAAAATTTTTAATTGACTTTCCGTAACTTTAAATGCATCTTCCAAACTTTCAATTTTTCTTTCCTTTGAATTACTAATATGTTTCTCAAAATATTGCTTTTCATATTCTGTTTTTAATCTTTCTTTAAGAAGTTGATCAGACATATTAGGAGGTTCATTTTCATTAACTTTAATTTTACCTAAAATATTTTGATAATCAGTTAAACCTTTCCCTTTAGATGTATAGGGAGGAATAAATGGAATTGTTCCACCAACGATAAAAACATCTTGAACTTTTTTTGCAAGACCGTTTACTTTTAATCCAAGTGCAAGACCTTTCATAGAACGTTCATCATAAACTAAAGTTCCAAACCCTGGTTCTCCAAGGTATAAAGAAAAAAACTTATCACTTCCTTCAGGAACATAAGTAGCCTCTTTTTCTTCTCCCATTCCCAATTCAAGAAAAAACTCTTTTTAAAGAATTATGTTATCCAAAACATAGTAACAAAATGACATACAAAATATTGTATGATTACAAGAATAAATCGGAGTGTTTGTTTAGTGATGAATCACTTCTTTTTTGCAAAAATATTATACCATGGATGAGCTATTCTGTAGATATCATCGTATTGGATAGGGTAATTTTCTAAAACCTCAAAATTTGCTTCACTTAATAGTCCATTAATTTCTTCTGGTTCATAATAAGAATAATATTTTGGAAGATTACCATACCTTTCATCATTTTCTAAGCTCTCTCCCTTTCCGCCTTTTATGGATAAATACATAATTCCTTCTGGTTTTAATATTCGATAAGCTTCAGATAATGCAAGGGGAACATCTTTTTTTTCTAAGTGCAGCAAAGACGCAACACTCCAGATTCCATCAAACATTCCTGAAATGAATTTAAGCTCCCGCATATCCATCTTATTAAAAAAAGAATTTTGAGATTCTTTTTTTGCTAATTTAATTAATTTTTCTGATAAATCAATTCCATAAACTTGAAGTCCTCTTTCTTGTAAGTGTCTTGCTTGAACACCTGAACCGCAACCAATATCTAAAATATTTCCTTTAGGAACATAATTAACAAACTTTTCTAATTCATTCATTGGCACAAGCTCTTTGACTTTCTCTGCATATTCTTTTGCAGTTTTATTATATGTGTCAATAGTTATTTTATTGTAATCCATATATAATTAATCACATATTTCTTTAAAAATAATTATATGGTAAAAGATATATGAAAGAAGACAAATGTATTTTTTGTTATGAAAATATTCCAAAGGAAGAAATATTTTATGAAGATAATTTATTTTATTCAAGACTTGATAGATTTCCAGGTGGCCCAGGGCACATAGAAATCATTCCGAAAAGACATGTTCAATATTTATTTGATTTAAATAATGAAGAGAAAAAGCAATATTTGTTTTCTATTGAAAATACATGGAGCAAATTAAAATTAACAAACTTAGAAAAAGAATATTTGAATATGATTCCAGTAAATGAAACTTCAAAAAAATCTATTGAGCAAGCTTTACAAATATATAGATTGAATGAAAGAATTTTTCCAATTGATTCTCTTCAGGGCGTAAATAATGGCCCAGATGCAGGTCAAAGTATACATCATTTACATTGGCATATTATTCCAGCATTTCCAAATTTAATTATTCCCAGAGGAATTATGAATTCCGTTGAAGGATATATAGATTATACAAAATAATTTCTTTTTTATGTAATAATTTCTAGAAAATTTTATTTTATATTAGAATTTTTTAAGGCTTAGATTTTGCAGCAATCTTCTGATTGTAAAAAATCGTATACGCAAAAAAACTCAATAGAAAGAAAAATTTACAGAAATTATTCGTCGTCTTCGCCCGTCCACAAATCCATTTCTGGCAATTCAACATCTTTTCCTTTTGCTTTCAAGTAACCTTTAGCTAAAAGATAGAAAATTAATCCAATCGATTTTCCACTCTTGTTGTTTCCAATAATTACTTGGTTCGCACCGTGACTAAAGTTATTTGTTCCACAAACCATCATAACTTTTTTCTTTACATCAAGAGTATCTTTTAATGCATTTTTATCAAGCCATGCATCAGTAACAATTGTTAATTCAGTTTCCAAAAAATCAGCCAATTGAGTATTAGTCATAACACCTGCAGGATATTTCTTTGTAAAAGTTCTAATTCCAGTAAACTCTTCAAAAAGTTTAGCTGCTTTCCAACCAGATTGTCTCTTACAAACTAAGATAACATCTTGTGGCTCAAACTTAGATAAATATTCAATTCCTTTTTTTAATTTTTCATCAATTAAATCAGTATTAAAAATCGCAAGACCATCTGCTCTTCTTCTATAAACATATTTTTTCATGTCTGGTGTAACAACTCTTGTTCCAAGGTAAATTCCAGTTTTAACATATTCTTCAAGGTCAATTAACATATCAGCCTTCTTCTTAGAATCCTTAACTTCTTCTTTCATAGCTTCTAAATCCAAGTTACCTTCAACCTTTGATTTCAATTTAGCAGCTTTTTCCAAAAGAGCTTTCTTTTTGTCTTCAAGAGAAGTTTTTTCAGTAGCCAAAGATTCAGCTTCAGCAGCTTTTTCTAAAGCCTCGCCTTGTAATTTATCTTCAGGAATTTCAATAATTTCTTTTTCTTCTTTTGCCATATGAGTTTGTAATAAATTTAGTTTATAAAAGTTACTATGGGAAAAAATCTATATAAAAAATTTATTTATTTTATCTAAAAAAGATAATTTCAAACATAAATATTTTTAATACTATAAATTCCTTAATTTAAATGAGAGTTGCATATCTAAAAATAAAAAAAGATAAATTGGGACATACAACTTTTTACAAAGATAAAAAGCAGTCCAGATTTTTAACAAAAGTTTCTAATGAAGTGTACAAAAGATTTAATGAATGCAAAGAAAATAAAGTTCATTTAGATCCAGGAAAATACAACGGAAGATGTAATCATTGTTATTTTAGTTTGCATTGGGAAGCAATAAATTTCAATCCTGAAAATTCAAGACATATGGAGCATGAATGGAGAATGGCTTATGTAGATGATTACAAATATGCAACAGAAAAGATTAAAGAAGAGTTTCAAAATAAACCTTCTTTATTGGAAAAACTAATTTCAGTTTTCAAATAAAATGGATAACTACAAAAATATTGCAAAACGATTTTTAACTAAAAGAATTTATAATTGTAAACACGAATTTAATACAACCCCTGAACCCTTGACAAGGGAAAGTTTTTGTAATTATTGTTCAAAATTAAAAAGTTCAGTTGATTTCACAAGTGAACCTTTCCTTTATCTGAATTTGCAAACGGTAAAAGAATATCTTTTTGATTTGCAACAAAAATCTTTCAAAAGAAAAGTTTCAAAAATCGAAAGAATTGTCAAATGGAGACACTCAAAAATCCAATTTTAAAAAAACTTTCTAGAATTAAGAAAAACAATTAGGTTTCTTATTTTGAATTATTTTTGAGAAAAAATTTAAGATTTCATTTTGCCGTGTAGCATCGCTACATAAAAAATTAAATCTTGATATTTTAGCCAAAAAGAATCAAAATAAACTTTTTTCAATTTCAATTAATCGCTTAATCTTTGCTTCACGAACATCCCCAGTAATTCCACATTTGATAAAATCTGCTTGAAACCCAAATGCCAAATCTGCTAATATATTTTCCATTGTTTCTCCACTTCTATGTGAAAAAATCATTTTAATGTTATGTTCTTTTGCAAGTTCAACAACCTGTTTCACATCGACAAGTGAACCATTCTGATTTGGTTTCATGATTAATGCATTAACAGCTTTCATTTCAATTGCCTTCTTTAATCTATCATAATTTGTAACAGTTAAATCATCGCCCACAATCATGCACTTTCCTTCGACATTTTTTAATAATTTAGCATGGCTCAAAAAATCTTCTTCATCGAATGGATCCTCAACATAAATTAATCCAAAATTCTTAATCAAGTTTTGAATATACATTAATTGTTCTTCTGCAGTTCTATCTAACATAGGATTTTTGTAATGGTATTTTTTCCTTTTGTAAAAACTGCTAGATGCAACATCAAGTCCCATTGGTATTTTAGTTTCACTCAAAACATCCAAAACTTCCCTTTCATTAAGCGAAGTCATCCAAGCATTTTCATCATTTTTTGTTTCTTTAAATTTAGAGTCCTTTTTTTTCAAAATTTCACCTGCAATTTTTTTAGCATCAGTATTTTGTTTGAATCCTTCTATTGCTGAATTAGGTTTTGGAATTAAAAGAAACTCCTGAAAGTCTGGACGTTTATCATTAATTAATTCAGAATGTAATCCCCCTCCAATGCAGTTACCAACTAACTGAGGAATCTTTTTTGCTTTCGGATTAATTATTTGCCAAATTTCTTTTTTCTGTTCTTTTGCAATTGCTTTTAGAACAGCAGACTCAAGTGCAAAAAGAGTATTTGCTCCTATGTGTCCTTTCACAATATCTTCAACTCTACGCAAATCATCGAATTTTTCTATATATTCATTAGAAAAATAATTTGATAAATCACCAAGTGCTTTAACATCTCCTTCAATTGTTTTTTTGTAAGGCTTTGATTCATACTTCCCTTTTGATTTTCCGTTTGGAGCAGAAGAACTAAATTCACCAACACTCGTTTTTATTGTAACTTCAATAGTTTCATCTTTCCTAGAATCTTTAATTATTTTCCCTCTAACCTCTTTAATCTGCATTACTAAGAAAAAGATTATCAGTTAATAAAAGTTTGGAAATCTATCTTAAAATATGGTATTTCCAATTATAGAATTCATAAAAAGTCTCAAATTTTCCTTTTAATGGTTTTAATATAAATTTTTTTATTTCTTTTTTTGAAATTTGATTAGAAATATATTTATGATATAATTTTTCTCCTAACATATATCCTTGTTCATGAATTAAATCTTCTTCATTTCCTGAATCAAAATGTAATTTTACTGTATCAAAAATGTCCTTTATTGATTTTGAATTATCTAAAGAGTCTCGTTTTAAATTATTTTTTCTTTTTGAATCTACTAATTTTGAAGAAAAAAATCCAATCATTTCAGAAAGTGTTTCTCTTGCAAAATAATCTGCTGGATTATTTGCTCCTACTTTAAATTGTTCAAATAAAAAATGCCCATTTTCTTCAGCTAAAACACCCTCATTTAATGTTCTTGACAATATAATTGAATAATGAGGTAAAAATGCTGCAATATTATTTTTTTTCACATATTCAAATGTAAAAAAATGCGTCCCATCTATATTCAATGAATAAAAATTAAAATTTTTTCCAACGTAATATATTTCTGGAAGTTTCTTTACATCAAGATCCAGCTCATCCTCCAAATCAAATAAAATATCGTATACTTTTTGTTCAAGTTTTTTTTGAAAAGACTCACCCATTAAAATTAATATTTACAGTATTATAAAAATAAATATGTTATAAAAAATAACTATTCACGCTCATCAGAAAAATCAGAATCACTTTCTTCTTTATTAAATTCTATGAAAAATTGTTTTCCAATCAATTTGAGTGCTTTAGAATTTAATTCGGAGAATTTATTCGAGAATTATAGAAGAAATTATTCTCTTTCATCAGAAAAATCAGAATCACTTTCTTCTTCCATTTCATCTTCTGGTCTAGCAAGTTCCATAATTTCTCCTTCTTCAGCAATTTCTTTTTCTAATTCTTCTTCAGAATCTTCTTTAGAAGCATCACTAACTTTTGGAACTTTAACTCTTTTCAATGCACCTTCCTTCATCTTAGGCATAGGTTTTTTAATTGAAATAGGCAAAATATCAGAATTTAATTCAACTTCAGCAATTTTTAATGCATCAAAGTTTAATTTTTCCAAATCTTCTTGGTTAATCTTAATTAAAAGTGGAGCATTCATAGCAATTTGAAGTGCACGAGCACCTAAAATTCTTGCTCTTTCATATTTTGTAAATTTTTCGTGTTCCATTTTCAATAATTGTTAATTAATACGTCTTTTAAAACTTTCCCTTATTTAAAATTTACTTAAGGGCTTTATCAATTTTTTTATTAATCTCATCAGAAACTTTTGTTGCGATTTCAAAAACTCTTTTAATCTCGTCCATTTCTAATGGTTTACTATTACTTTTTTGTAAAGATGAAATAATTCCTTTGCTTGAACCCATAGTTACACGACATTCACTTATGTCTTCTTCTTCTCTAGTTGGGTCAACAATCAATGCATTTCCAATTTTATGCACACTAATTGCAACAGGAACATGATCTGTTAAAGGAAGACCTTCATCAGTCAATTCATCAAATAAAACTTTTCCTTCTTCTTTATCATATTTTGGAATCTTAGCTATTTTCATTGCAGCAATAGCACCAATCGTTGCAGCATCCATTAAATTCCCATCATCATTAATTGAATAAACATCTACAAATACAGTCCAAACCTTTTCTCCAGGAATAATGCATAATTTATCAAAATCAACAAAACCAGATTCACGTAAACCTCTATCAGTTACACGTCCAAGTTCAATAGCATCAAATCTTGGAGGACCAGATTCAAATCGCGGTGAACTTAAAGGTAATAATTCAGCAGTAACCATCAAGTTTCCTTTTGTTGGAGAATCCGCATATGGTTCGCTAACACCCATTTTAACACCAACAATAACTTCAGTTTTACCTAATTTCACTCTAACAGAACCTTCCGCTTTACATGAAACTCCTTTCTCAATAACTAGTTCTCTAAAATCTTCAGTATTTCTACCATCGAATCTTTTTCCTTCTTTTAAGTATTTTCTAATTCTATCTGCAGTTGTATTTGGTGTTGTTCTTACTTTATCCATTTTATTTTTTATCTCCTTCTATAAAATCTTTTAATGCCTTTTTTTGAATTTCTAAAATATTTTGGCATGCAACTTTTGCCATGTCAACAGCTTCTTGTAATTGTTTAACTCCAATTTTTCCATCTAATTGCATATGTGTTACTTTTCCAGATGGAGTCATTGAAATTGGAATATCTGTTGGCCCTTCACCTTCGTGATAATCTTCTTCTTCTTTAGTTAAATCAACAACCATTGTTTTATCAAGTTTTCCAATTGAGATACTTGAAACCATTTCTTTCATTGGAATGCCAGCGTGAGCAAGTGCCATAGCAGCAGCATTAATTCCTGCGCATCTTGTTCCAGCATCAGCTTGTATAATATTAATGTGAACATCAACCACTTGACCAGGGTATTTATCTAACATTAAAACAGGTTCAAGAGCCCATTTAGTGATTTCACTAATTTCCATTGCTCGACGATTTCTTCCAGGCCTAATTCTGTCAGATACTGAAAAACTAAGCATATTATATTCACATCTAAGTTGACCTGTTCTAGGATCTTGTTGGTGTTGTGGGTGCATTTTCTTTGGTCCATAAACTGCTGCAATAGCAATTGTTTTCCCTTGTTGAAACATAGCACTACCATCAGCATTTGGAACAACTCCAACTTTTGCTTTAGTTTCTCTTAACTCTGTTAATTCTCTTCCATCAGGTCTATTAAATTTTTCTGCCATTTTATTCTTTATTCTCCTTAAACCATTTGTCTACTGCTTCAGTTAATCCTGAAACATATGAATTTTCAGCTACAAAAAGAACTGCTCTCTTTGCATAAAGTTCAGAACTAATTGTTTCACCTTTAATCAAAACAAATCCATTTTGACCAACAGTAACATCACAACCAGTATTGTCTTTAATTAATTTTATCATACTCCCTTCTTTTCCAATAATTCTTGGAACTTTGTTTGGATTTACTTCAAAAATAATCCCGTCTTCAATTTTTCCAAGTCCCCTTGACTTCAAACTTAAATCAATTCCTCTTTTGTTAATTGACCATATTTTAGCAAGAACCATGTCATCAATATCTAAAACTTCTTCCATTGCATCTTTGTTTACAAATCTTGGAACTTCCATTAAAGACAAGAATGCAGAGTCAGCATAACCAATATCAATTAGCCAACCATTAGCTGTAACATTTTCAACTTTACCAATTACAATATTTCCTCTTCTTGGGCTGTAAACTCCTGATAAAGGAATAACTTTTATTAAATTATTTTGCTCTTCAGCTAAACCATATCTCAAAGAATAAATCTTTCCTTCTTTCTTTTCTGTGTTTTCTCCAGGCAAATATTCGTCGCCATCAATGATGATCTCTCCTGGAATTACTACTTTTCTATCCATTTTACTATTATAAGTTTATTTGTGTCCTTTAAAAATATTTGGGTCGTTTGTCAAATATTTTTTAGAAAAATTGTTTATTCCTTTATTTCTTCCGTGATTTCCTTTAGGAAATTGTACGCATGAAATTTCTCTATTGAGAAATTTCTTCGGCCAAAGCAGAACCATGCGTAACAGCATTAAGTTTTTCGTAAAAATCAATTAAGATTCCTGCGGGAATATTAACAATAGCTTCTAAACTACCATCACTTAGCCAATTTTCTCTTTCCTTGTATTGGGCTAAAATTCCATAAGCTTTTCCTGTTTGAATTGCCGGAACAGTTACTTTAATTTTTCTAGTTTCAATTTTAATAGGAATAACTTTACTAAGTGAATCCAAAATATCTTGAATTTGATTTTCAACTGGCATATTCTTAATGTGAACATGTGCTTCCTTAAGCGCAGATTTTATTCTCTCAGGAGAAATTGCTCGACCAGATTGTGGATCCATTGCATTAGTTGCTAAAAAGTCAACAACTTGTTTAACTTTTTTCTCTTGTTCTTCATCTCGATGATCTTGATCAACCAAAACTTCACCTTTCTTCACGATTTCTTTACCTATTTCTAAAGAGTCATCAGTACCAAAAGCAACTTCAAGTTCTTGCTTTGATGCAACGTCCCCTCTTTTAATATTTGTAAAAACTCTATCTCCTAAAACTTCCAAAAAATCAGATTCCCCTTTTCTAAATTTCAAGGCTTCATCCATATCAACCAAAATTTCAAATTCAATTCCGCCTTTTTTTAATCGTGCTGTAGTATTTCCCATTTTATTTTAACTCCAATATTTCTTTACCTTCTAATCTTTTTATTTTTTGCTCTTCATTTTCAATATAAGCAACTTCAAATTTATCTAAATCAAATTTATCGTCCTTAATTTCTTTAAAAATTTCTACAGCCAATTTTATTCCTTGTTTTAGAGTCAAATCTTTTTTGTATTTTTCTCTTAATTTTTCTTTTAACTTAGAATCATTTTCTCCAATAGCATTTGCATAATATTCAAAATAATTTCCAGTAACGTCACTAACATAGACTTTTCCTTTACCATCTTGCATTCCAAGAATCATCATTGAAACTCCAAAAGGTCTAGCTCCACCATATTGTGTGAATTGTTGTTTTAATGAAGAAATTTCTTTAATCACAAGTTCTGGTTCAATTTCAGTGTCGTAAGTCATTCTGTGTTGTTGTGAAAGAACTTGAATCTTATCAATTAAAACTCTGGCATCTGAAACAATTCCCGCAACACTACATATAATATGTGAATCAATTTCATAAATTTTTGAAGCAGATTCTTTAACGATTAATTTATCCTCAATTCTTTTGTCAGCCAATATAAAGATTCCATCTTTGCATCGCATTCCAATTGATGCAGAACCAAGTCTTACAGTTTTTTCAGCGTACTCAACTTGAAGTAGATGACCTTCTGGTGTGAACATTGTAGCTGTTCTATCATACCCCATTTGTTGATGTTGCATATCTATTGGCATGTCCATTTTAGAATTTCCTATATTAATTTTTAGCCCGCCAGATTTAAAAGGTTTTTGGAGAAAATTATTTTCGCAGTCCTTTTAGAGTTCCACTAACTTTCAAAATTTTTATTTCTTCAGGCCAAAGTAAAAAAGCTGCCCTAACTTTTTCTAAACTTTTTCTATTTATTGAAAGAATATTTTCTTCAATCCAAATTAAAACAGTTTCACTTAAACCCAAAGTTCCAATAAATTCTTTTATTGCCAAAGGAACATTTTTTTTGAGTTGTTTTCCTTCAAGTAATAAGTATCTTTTATCTTCCTTGTGACTTGGTTTTAGAGCTTTCATTTTATGTATTTTTTATAATATTCATAACCCACTATTATAGTATAAGTTACAGCAATTATAAATATATAATCTTCTAATGGTATGTATCCTAAAAAAATTCCAAGGGTCCCTTTTCCTGGATAAAACCAATGTCCTTTCCAAACAGCAAAATTATCCCAAGCTGCTCCAAAAATTAAAACTGAAGCATATAATGCAAACATCTGCAACTTATTTTCAAATAATTTTATTTTTCCAAATTTATGGAATAAAAAAGTTATTACAAAAATTCCAATTTCAATTAAAAGATATTCCATATGCTAATCAAGAAAGATAACTTTATATTTTTACTTATTCATATTAAAATTATGGAGTTGATAATGTCTGTAATTTATGATACAATAAAATTAATCTTTTTTTTATTTACAATAAGTGCAGGGGTTGGTTTTTTTAGAACATATATTTCAGAACAAAAAATAAAAGAAACTCTTTTAATTAAACATGGTTTCAAGGGACATTTATTTGCATCTCTCTTGGGCTCAGTTACACACTTTTCTTCAAAGTCTTCAATAAAACTTTTCTATAATTTTTTAGAATCAGGGGTTCCGCTTGGAGTTTCTTTGTCTTTTCTTATTGCTTCCCCAATTGTAAATGAATATGTGGCAATATTAATGCTAGTTTTCTTTGGTTGGAAAATTACTTTGGCCTATGTTTTCATTGGAATTTTCATCGGCACTTTTGCGGGGTTAATTTTATCTAAATTTAATTTGGAAAAATATCTCTACAAAAAAATGAAAGGAAAGTTGGTAGAATTAGAAAGAAAAACAACAATAAAAAACAGAATAAAAATTGGTTTAAATGAAGCATTAACAATTCTAAAAAAATTATGGATTTTCTTAGTTTTAGGTATTTTTCTTAATGCTGGAATTAGATATTATTTTACTGGAGAAGGGATTTTAAAAATAGTTAACAGCGTCGGGATTTTTGGTGTTCCAATTGCAATTTTAATTGGTGTTCCTTTTCCTGGAAGTGGGGCTGCAATAATTCCAATTGCTGTTGCTCTATTTGAAAAAGGTATTCCACTAGGAACTGCGTTAGGTTTTTTAATGGCCGTTGTAGCACTAAGTCTTAGAAGAGCAAAAGAATTAAGAAAAATAATGGAAATGAAATTAATTATTTTGTTTTTCACAATAATTATTCTTTCAATTATCTTAATTAGTTACGCAATTAATTTTATACAACTGTTTTAAAACAAACTTATTTAAACCATTTCTTATTATTTTAATTAAAGAGGAAACTAATATGGAAATCTGTTGTGTGGGAGGATTTGAAGAAGTAGGGAAAAATATGACTGCTGTAAAAGTAGGCGAAGATGTTTTCTTATTTGATATGGGATTTTATTTACCTGGAGTAATTGAATTACAAGAAGACCCAAATGTAGAATATACAACAAGAGGGCTTAGAAGAGTTGGAGGAATTCCTGATGATCGTGTTTTGGATAAAAATGGATGGCGTGAAAAAGTTAAGGCAATTTTTATTTCTCATGCACACCTAGATCATGTTGGAGGAGTTCCTTTTTTAGCAGATAGATATCCAGGGGCTACAATTTTTGGAACACCCTTTACTATGAAAGTATTAGATTCACTCTTAGAAGACGCACACATTCACATTTCAAATGAATTAAAAGTTGTTCAACCAAATTCAACACATGATATCAAAAATGCAAAGGGTAATATTAAAGTAGAATTTGTTCATGCAACACACTCAACAATTGATTGTGCATATATTGCACTTCATACAGATGAAGGTGTTTTCTTTTATGCACTTGATTTAAAATTTGATAATCATCCAACAATGGGTGCTCCACCAAATTATTCCAGATTAAAAGAAATTGGAGACAACGGAGTAAAACTTTTGATAGTTGACTCTCTTTATTCTGGAACTGAAAAAAAACCAGGTGGAGAAAAAATTGCAGAACATTTACTTGAAGATGCATTTTCAAAAGCAAAACCCGGAAAAGACAAAGCATTTTTTATTACAACTTTTTCAAGCCATATTGAAAGATTAAACAACATTGTAAAATTTGCAAAGAATACAAACAGAGAAATTATTTTTCTTGGAAGAAGTTTAGCAAAGTACGTTGATTGTGCAATAAAAGTTGGAAAATGTCCTTTTCAAAAAGATATTAAAGTGATAAAATACCGTGGGCAAATCAATTCAATTTTAAAAAGAATTCAAGAAAATCGTGGAAAATATTTAGTTGTTTGTACTGGACACCAAGGGGAAAAGAATTCAATTTTAGATAGAATTGCAAGAGGAGACACACCTTTCAAATTTCATGAAGGAGATAATTTAATCTTTTCTTCAAGCGTTATTCCAACAGAAGTTAATATTATTGCAAGAAAAAAATTAGACGAAAAATTAAGAAGAATTGGAGTTAAACTTCAAGCAGATGTTCATGTTCATGGACATGGTTCACGGGAAGACTTACGTGAAACACTTGAATTACTTCGACCAAAACATGTAATTCCAGCACACGGTTCCCTAGAACAAGAAACACCAATGATTGACCTAGCTAAAGAATATGGATACAAATTTGGTGAAACTTCACACTTAGCTTCTAACGGAAAATTCTTTGATTTTTAATTATATTTTTAAATCACAACTTCTTATTTAATTCATGACAAAAGAGGAAGATTACTTATTATCCAATCAAGAAATTATTGGTGGGCTAAAAGCAGCAATATTTCGAGGAGAATCTCTTAAAGATGCAATGATGAGTTTTTATCAATCTGGTTATGATAAATCTGAAATTGAACAAGCTGCAAGAGAATTAATGGCAGAACAAAGTTCTAAAAAAGAAGAACTTCAACCAGGAAAAAGAAATGTTTCAGTTGAAGAAAAAAAAGAAGAAAAACCAGTAGAAAAAAAGTTAATCCCTCCAGTTAAAGTTGAAAAACCAGAGGAAAAAAAAACTTTAATGCCTGAACCAATTGTATCGAATTCAAAAACACTTCCCCTACCAAAGATTCCACAAAAAATTTCTTCTTATGGAAATAAAGAAATGGAGCCTCCAAAAAGCAAAGGACTAACAATTGCATTAATTTTTATTCTTTTAATTTTGGTTGGACTCTTGGCTTCAATATTTTTATTCAAGGTTGAATTAATAGATTTTTTCAACAATATGTTTAGTTAAAATGAGTTTAATTTATGAACCCGCGGAAGATTCTTACTTGCTTTGTCATGTTTTAGAAAAAGAATTACCTCTTTTATTAAAACAAAATCCTAATTTAAAATTTTTAGAAATTGGTGTTGGGAGTGGAATTCAACTCGAAACTGCAAAAGAAATTGGAGTAAAAAAAGAAAATATTTTTGGAGTTGACAAAAACATGGAAGCGGTTAATCATTGCAGGCTTTTAGGTTTTGAAGTTAATGAATCAGACTTATTTGAAAACGTGGTTCAGAATTACGATGTAATTGTTTTCAATCCCCCTTATCTCCCAGAAGACTCTCTTGAAGATGAAGAATCAAAATTAATTACTACTGGGGGCGTTAAAGGTTCAGAAGTCATTAATGAATTCTTAATACAAGCAAAAGAAAGATTAAATAAAAAAGGAAAAATATTTCTTTTGATTTCTTCCTTAACAGAAGGAATTAACTATAACGGCTGGAAGAAAAAATTAATTGGTGAAAAAAATGTTTTTTTTGAAAATTTAAGGGTTTATTCATTATCCTTTTAACACAGAAATTATTAAAACCCCAATAATTCAAATATTTCCATGTTAAAGGAAATCTTAATCTTATCTGGAATTATGTTTTTGCCATTTATAGAAATTAGGTTGGCAATTCCTGCCGGAATTTTAACTGGACTTTTAAATTTGCCTTTTGGTATTAGTTTGAAAGGATTTGGATTTCCCCCGTTATTTGTATTTTTCTTAGCTTCAGTTATGGGTTTCTTGTTAGCATTTATTCTATTTAATTCGTTACATTTTATAGACAAACCACTAAAAAAATCTAAATTTGGAAAAAAATATTTGAAATTATTAGCTCATGCCCAAAATAAAATTAAACCTTATGTTGACAAATACGGACTTTTTGGTTTAGCATTTTATATTTCTCTTCCAATTCCCGGAAGTGGAATTTACATGGGTAGTTTAGGTGGATACGTTATAGGAATGGAAAAAAAGAAGTTCTACATGGCAGCATTAATGGGTTCAACCTTCGCAGCACTTATTGTAACAACTCTAGTGGTCTTAGGGAAGATGGCATTTTAGATTCAACAAATAATTACATTTGGAAATTTTTTATCTATTTCAATTGCTTTGTACATAAAACTTTCAAAGTTCTCTCTTTTCTTCCATTCTTTTTCCAATGCTTTCATGAATTCATAATTTTTAGAAATAAATCCAACAAGTTTTGATTTTAGTTGTTTATGAAAAAGATTTTTCAAGGGAGAATAAAATAAAATTAAATGGTCTATTGATTCCATCAGAGAAGCTTTCATTCCTTCTGAAAAATTAATTTGTTTTAATTTATCTCTATAATATAAATGGGTTAATTCATGAAGTAATAAATATTTCAAAACTTCTTTTGCTTCAATGTTCTTTATTGGTTCTCTAAAGCAATAAATAAAAATTTCTTTTCCAGAAGTAACATCTGCTAATCCCCCAATAGTTGGAGAAATATAACATTTTTTGTTTTGCAATTTTATTCCTAAAATTTTAGAAATTTCTTTTTCATAATCCTTTTTTATTTCTTCCCATATTTTATGGAAATCCTTTTTTGTATCCAATAAGTCTTTTCTCTTTTCTTTGTAAAGGTTTTGAACATATTTTCCTATTGATTTATTCTCAGATTTTAATTGTAATGCTTTTTCTCTTATAGGACCAAGCATATGTTTAATTCCACTCTCTTTAATTTTTGGAGAATTTTCTTCTGCTTTATAACTTATATGAAAGTTTAGTTTCATTTCTCTAACCTCTTTATCTTTTCTTTCAATTCTTTTTTTAGTTTCGAAGAAATCTTTTTCCAATCTTCTTTTGTTAACTCATAAAAATTTACATCATGTCTCTTACCTGTTGCTTGCGATGTTGACCAACGAATCTTTTTTTCTTTAAATTTGAAACCTAATTTTTTTATTGCTTCGTTTGAAGGAAGATTGTCTACAAAAACATCACTTATTATTTTTTCCATATTCATTTCGTTAAATACATATTTTAACATAGCAATTTTTGCTTCATGCATATATCTTTTTCTTCTATAATCCTTATGAATCATAGAACCTGTAATTAATTCTTTTGTCCAGTTATTTATCGAATGCAAAACAACATCACCAATTATTTTTCCAGATTCTTTTAATTCAATAAAAAAATATAATATTTGGGGTTTTTCTTTTTTCCATTCTTCTTTTGCTCTTTTAATTTTTGATTTAACATATTCTTTATCTAGGGGCCATTTAAAATCCTTCATCATACTGCATGTTTGAAAATTATTAACACAATCATAATACTCTTTCCAGTCACTCATTCGTGGTTTTCGTAAAATCAATCTTTCAGTTTCTAATTTCATTTCTCTAACCTCTTTATCTTTTCTTTCAATTCTTTTTTTAGTTTCGAAGAAATCTTTTTCCAGTCTTCTTTTAGAAGACCAAAAATATATTCATCATGGATTTTTCCTGTTGAAGTACAAATTGATTGTTTTCTAAGTCTTCCTTCTAATTTATATCCTATTTTCTTTTGAACAGAGATCGAAGGCTTATTTTCCACAAAAATGGGAGATAACAATTTTCTTAATTTTAATTCATTAAAAGCAAATTCATTAACTGCAATTTTCGCCTCAAGGATATATCCCTTTCTTTGATATTTTTTATTAATCCAAGAACCAGTTTCTGCAGTTTTATGTTTTTTTCTTAAATTATTTATACTAATTTCACCAATAACTTTATTTTCTGATTTCACTTCAATACTAAAAATATAATTAGTTTTCTTTTCTTTTTTCCATTCTTTCATAATTACTTTAATTTTTTCAAGAATGTCCTCTTTTGATATTGGATATTCAAAGGGAATTACTTTTTTTAATAATTCTTTATCATTCAGACCTTCAAGCAAATCCTTCCAGTCACTCATTCGTGGTTTTCGTAAAATCAATCTTTCAGTTTTTAATTTCATTTCTCTAACCTCTTTATCTTTTCCTTCAATTCTTTTTTTAGTTTCGGAGAAATCTTTTTCCAATCTTCCTTGAAAAGTCCAAATGAATACATTGTCACATATGTTTTAGTTGTGGGGTTAAACCATTCTTTTTTCATAATTCCTTCTAATTTCATTCCAAACTTTTTCTGGATATTCTGCGACTTAAGATTAAATGAAGTAACTTCTGATTTCAATTTTCTTAAACCTAATCCATTGAAAGCAAAATCATTAATTGCAATATTGGCTTCTGTAATATATCCACTTTTTCTAAATTCCCTTCCTACAAAACCACTCAATTCAGCAAGCCCATGCAAAGTGTTTATTTTTTTAATTGACATTACACCAATAGATTTTTTGTTTTTCTTTAACTGAATTACAAAAGTAAATCTCTTTTTCTCTTTCCATTGTTTAGACCATTTTAGGACTATTTCTTTACATTCTTTTTTCGTTATGGGCCATTTCATCCACAGATTTTTTGCAATATCTTTGTCTATCAAATTGTAAAAAATTTCAATATCATTTTCTTTAATTTTCCGCAAAATCAATCTCTCTGTTTCCAATTTCATTTCTCTAACCTCTTTATCTTTTCTTTCAATTCTTTTTTTAATTTTGGAGAAATCTTTTTCCAGTCTTCTTTGAATAATGCGAACCACTTCATATCCACATATTTTTTTAAATAAGGATTATAATTTTCTTTTCTAAAAATTCCTTCTTCTTTCATTCCAAATTTCTTTTGAAGGTTTAAGGACCCCGTATTAAAAGTCGCAACTTCAGATTTCAATTTTCTTAGTTTTAACTCATCAAAACAAAAATCAAGAAGCTTAATTTTTGTCTCCATTAAATAGCTTTTACCTCTATCTTTTTTGAAAATCCAATATGATAATTCTCCTGTTTTATTATAATCATCAATATTTTTTATCCCTGCTAAGCCAATTATTTTTCCTATTTCTTTTAATTCCAAAACAAAATAATAAGAAAGCTTTTTTTCACATTCAATTATCCACTCCTCCACAAAGTAATCAAAATTTTTTTGTTTTAGAGGATATTCTATAAAATAATTCTTTATTGAAAGAATATCTGAGTTATCTTTCATTATTTTTGAATCCTCTTTTTTAATTTTCCTTAAAATCAATCTTTCAGTTTCTAACCTCATAAAATTAATAATCTTTAATCAAATATAAACTTTCTCAATTTTATAATTTTGATTTATTTTTGTATTTAGATGCCGTTAAAAAATTTAGTGGTGTAGCAGTACTACATGAGAAATTTATTTAACAAGTATAAATCAAAAAGAAACAAAATTACCTTTTCAAATCTTTCCAACTCCGCCTCTTCTTAATTAAGCTTTGAAGTTGCCAGTGTTTGTCTTCAAGTGTTGGTCTATTTTCTTTGTAAAAAACCCCTGTATAAATTTTGTCACCCTTCTTGATTCCATTGTAATCCCAAGTGGACGCTAATTTCATAGCAGAATTAAAATCATGAACATCATGCGATTTTGGAATTTCATGTAATATTTCTTTGTATCCTTTATCAGGATGAAAAATTATACATGGTTGAATTATTTCAATGAACTTAAATCCCTTGTGTTTTTTAGCTTCGTCAAAAACCCATTCAACTTGTTTCACGTCAGCAAAAACCCTTGCAACAAAAGAACAGTTTGCATTAAGTAAAAGTTTCAATGGATTTAGTGGTTTAGCATAAGCTCCTTCAGGAGTTGTTTTATCAGTAAAACCAATTTCACTTACAGCAGTTGGTTGTCCAACAGTAAGGGCAAAAACTTGATTATTGTGAACAGTAAAAGTAATGTCAACATTTTCCCTTGCAGCATGAATCAAGTGACTAATCCCTTCCGAATAAGTTGCCCCATCTCCTCCAAAAGCATAAATATCCAAATTTGGATTCCCCATTTTCATTCCAAGGGAAGTTGGAAGTTCTCGACCATGAAGAGTATTCAAGCCATTCAAATTAACATAATCAAATATTTTTCCTTGACAACCAATTCCAGAACAAATTGCAAAGTCTTCTTTCTTCTTACCTCTCGCTAATTCCTTTGTCAAATAATTCTTAAAACCAGCAAGTATCTGGTAATTAAAACATCCAGGACACCAAGTCATTGTTGTCGAAGTATTTATGTTTGTATCTTTTTTCATTTTATCAATCTCAATTTTAATTCTTCGCATTTTTCCCCATGGAAAAAATTATTTTTTTTGAAAAAGTTCAATGTTTTTTTATTATAACATCCATAAGTAATAATTGATCTTAATTTTCTTTTTTTGCTTTCTTTAATGAACTCATTTAATAATAATTTTCCAATTCCTTTTGATCTCAATTTTTTTTCAACGCCTATTTCCCACAAATAACCTAAATCTCCAGTTACTCTTTCTCCTAAAATAAATCCAACAATCTTTTTATCTTCTTCTGCAACAAGGAACATTTGTTTCTCTTTGATAAAGGCGTTAAACCATCTTTCACTTGGTGCCCTATCTCCTCCGGTAACTCTTAATTCTTCTACATCTGCTATCTTTCTAATTTGTTCAATATCTTTCTTTGTCGCTTTTCTTATTTTCATTTTAATTCTTTCTCCATTATGTGAATCTTAGATTCAAATCCTATTTTATCATAGAATTTATGTGCTTTAAAATTAACTTCAAAAACATCAAGCATGATTTTATCAATTTTTCTTTTTTTACAAATCTCTTCTAATTTTTTAAATAATAATTTCCCAATACCTTTCTTTCTAAATTTCTTTATTACATACATATTATTTACCCAGCAATATTGTTTTTTCTCATCACCATAATTAATTCCATACGGCTCTTTTTTTGAAAATAAAACTTCTAAAAATCCCATAACTTGTCCGTCTAATTTTGCCATAAACACTTCTTTTTCTTTTATCTCTCTTGTAATTACCTTTTTCAATTCAGATTTTTTGTCAACAGGTTCTTTTTCAATTTTACAAATTTCTTTTATTCCTTCTATAATAAAATCAATATCTTTCAATGTCGCTTTTTCTATAATTATATTTTTCATTTCAACTCGTGTAATATTTCCTCTATTTTATCTGTATTTTCAAAATGATCAAAATCTTTTTTAATAATTATTTTTGCATTTAAACTTTCTTCAAACTTTTTCCATTCTCTTTCAGAAACAAAAGGGTCATTACTTGAAAAAATACAAGTAATTTTTCCAGTGTGGTCAAGCACCCTTTCAAATTCTATCTTATTATTAACCCAAGGGTGAGCAATTTTTAATTCTTCTGAATCAAGACCAATTAAGTCAAGCCAAGGTGCAACAAATACACAACCCCCAACTCTTACATGTTTATGACTCTTTTCTAAAAATCTCATGATTGTTTGACATCCAACGCTATGTCCAACAAAAAAAGTCTTTTCATCAATTTCTTCAATGTTTTTCTTCAAATAACCAACCCATTCTTCAATTGTAGGTTTACCGCTGTTTGGCATATCAAACGCAACCACTTCATATCCATGCTTAGGAAGTTCAGCCTCCAACCATTTAATCCAAGGCATATCAGAATCCATTCCCCAACCATGTATTATGTAAACTTTTTTATTCATTTTATAAATTTCAAAACTTCATTTAATTTTTTTCTTTTTCTTTCAACTGATTTATATCCTTTTTTTGGGTATCCTATTAAAATTCCTGCGACCAATTCTTTATCTTTAACTTTTGTAATTTTATTAATTTCTTTTTCTATTTTTCTAAAACTTCCCATCCAGCAAGTACCTAAATTTTCTTCAACTGCAGAAAGCATTAAATTTTCAATTGCAGCCGCAACACTCAAAAATCTATTCATTCTAAGAAATTCATCTTTTTCTTTTGGAATATAAATTAAAATAATTGTTTTGCAATTTCCTAAATTTCCGTAGAAAGTTTTAGCTATTTCTTTTATTTTTTTTTCAAGTGTTTCAAAATCTTTTTTTTGTGTAATTAAAAGTTTGGAATGTTCTCTACGAATTTTATCAGTAATTTTTTCATTATCAATTACATGAAATTCCCAAGGCTGACTATTAGCAGCAGATGGCGCTTTTACAGCATCAGAAATAATTTTATTAATAATTTTTCTTGGAACCCTCTTTGATTCAAATTCTCTAATACTATGTCTGTCATTTATTGCTTTTTTCAATTCCATTTTACTTCCTAAACCTCCTATCTAATTCAATTTTCAATTCATCAGATAAAAATGGTCTAGCATCATATCTTAAAATTTTGTCTTTAATCAATATTCCCGTGTTTTCTCTAATGACATCACAAAGTTGTCCTGTGGAATTATTTTCAACAGCCACAATCTTTTTCTTGCTCTTTAACAATTTCTCAACCCCTTGAGGGAAAGGTTCAATGTATAAAATTTGAATTGCACAAACATCTTTTCCTTTGATAGCGTCAATTATAGCTCCTTTTGTTGAACCCCAAAATACAATCGCATTCTTTGAATTCTTTTTTCCATAAATTTTGTAACCCTCAAATTTTCGACAAGCCTTTCTCATTTCATTCCATCTCTTCTTTCTCTCTTCAACATTCTTTTTTACAATCTTAGCATCTTCAGTACCGCTACCAGTCTTTGGATCTTTTTCATAAGAGTTATATCTTCCAAAAGTTGTCATTTTGTTTGACTTTGTAATAATTGGGGTGTGTTCAGTTGTGTAAAAACTTTCAGCGAGGTGCTTGTCAGACATAAAAATTCCTGGAACCTTAAACTTTTGTGTCAAGTAAAACATTTGTGAAATTAATTCTTGTGTTTCAACAGGGTCTCCAGGTGCAAAAACTAAACGAGGAAATTCTCCGTGTCCAGAATGTCGAGCCATATGTAAATCTCCTTGAGCATTATATGTTGCAACTCCAGAGGCCGGTCCAGCTCTTTGAGCCAAATAAAATATCAAAGGAATTTCAGCAATTCCACACATACTAAGTGCCTCAGTCATCAAAGCAAAACCTCCTCCGCTAGTACCAATCATTGTTTTAGCACCAGTAATCGCAGAGCCAGCCCCAGCATTAGCAACAGCAATCTCATTTTCAAGTTCTAAAACTAAAATATTATTCTCCTTTTGTCTCTGAGCAAGTTCTCCTAAAACTGCAGTTGAAGGTGTCATAGGATAAGCAAAATAATTATCAATTCCAGATTTAATAGCACCCTCTGCTAAAGCAATACTTCCACTTGAAAAAGTTCTCTTCTTTTTCTTAACTTTATTTACAACAAAACTTTCTTGAATACATTCATATCCTGCCTTAGCTTCCTTTAAGTTTTCTTCATATCTTTTCTTAAGCAACTTTAATCTTTTATCGAGTAAATTAAATGAAAGCCCAAGTGATTTATACATCATCCCAGCAAAAAACATGTTCTCATGTTTTCCGTCAATAATAACCCCGTTTTTCTTCAAATTCTTCTTATGTTTTTCAATTGTCTTATCATCAAGTGCAACAATTATGTCATACTTGGATTCATGCGAATGAACAGGTTCATCTGAAAATGTCAAAACATTAAATCCATGTCCGCCACGAATTAAACTTTGATAATCTCGATAATAAAAAACATAATAACCTTCCTCAGCCAAAGACTCTGCTAAAATGTGAGTTAAAATGTTTGTCCCTTGTCCAGCTTTACCACCAAAAAGAATATTATATTTCATTTAATCACCTTTAATTAAAATAAAGGAAACTTAATTATAAAGGTTTTGGAGTATATGAAAAACTAAATGGATTCAGTCCTTTCAAAAAATCAAATAAACTAAATTCTTCATCAACCTCTCTTTCTTTTTTTACTAAATTCAAATATTTATTTCCTATTTGTTTTGCCTTTTCAAAATCTCCTTTAACAGAATATCTTCTAATTTCCATTAGATATCTATCTCTTTTTTCATGTCCATATGTAAGTGCAATATCTTTTGCAATACTAACTAATTCTTCATCTTGACTAAATCTAGAAATTGTTGACATCTCCTTCATTGTTTTTTCTCTACCTTCCCTTTTGCAATAATACTTCAAAACTTCAAAGTTCATTTTACTAATATTTTGATTACAATCATAAGAAGTTTTTTCTAAATATTTCAATGAATCTCCCAAATTTTGTTTTGAACTAATTTTTAGTAATTCATTAAATGTTTTTTTATTTTCAATCCAAAGGGAAATATTTTTTATATTTGAAAGATTTTCCTTAGAATTATTTTTTCCCGTTTCTAATATATCATAAAAATTATTTTTGTCTCCCTTCCATTTTATTATTTCCCCAATAAAATTCATCTTGTCAAATCTATCTTCAATTGTAAGTCCACGAGAGAATTTTGCAACTTCAATAATTGCTTTTGGTTCTTTAATAGAATTTACAGTTTCAGTTAATGCAAAAATAGAAGAACGTAATCCTTTCCTACCTTGAAGATAACTAATTAATTCAACAACATTTTTATCTCTCCAAGAATTGGTAACTTCATAAAATATTCCTTTGTTAAGTGAATCTTCTTGAAGTTTAACTAAACTATTCAAAATAGATTCTTTTCCCTCAAGAAATTCATATTTTCCCATTAATTTTTTTAATATCCTTAAATCATCAAATTTATCTGAAATTTCACGAACGGTTTCTGAAATTGAAGTAATATCAATTTGTTTTGAGTATGATTTCATAATTTCTAAAAAATCTTTTCCTTGGTAAAAATTATCTTCCCCAATCACAAGTCCAACTTGAGTCAAAACAGAATATAATCCATGAGTTCCAAAATGAGGATTCAAAAAATTCATAATTTCTTCCTTGTGGGGTTTGTTTTCAAGAATTTTTTCCAAAATGCTTTTAGAATCATCTCTTTTAGAAATTTCTTTTATTGCTTGATAAAAATCTCCTCCTTCAGCTACAGCTGTAAGTTTATCATCTTCCATGTTTTGTGATATTTTCAATAAATCGTGCATAAATCTTTCTTTCATAGGAGGTTTACTCGGTAGAATTCGCTTATAAAACTTCTCAATATAACTATATGTTTATTCTCGTTTAATCTTAACCCACATATAATCAGGAAGTTTTATTTTTTGTTTTGCAATTTCGCTCTTTGGGTGAGGAACTGCTTGAAATAAATAAACTGCTTGCCCAAATAAATTCTTTTTCAAAAAAAGGGTTTCCCACTTTTCATTTTGAAGATAAATTCCCATATAATCTGCCAATTCAAAAATATTATACTCTTTTCCTTCTTTTTCTTTGGACCAAAAAATAGGTAAAAAGCCCCTGCTTGTTGAAACCTTGTAAGAAAGATTTTCTAAATCCATAGGTATCCTACTTTATTTAATCTTTTAAAGACTTTTATTATTCAGAATATTAATTAAACATAATACAACTATTATGAATACATTCAATTTTATTATCTTCACAAAATTTTATTGCTTTTTCAGATTCAGAACCAGGTTGCATCCAAACTTTTGGAATCTTTAATTTTTTTACTTCTTCTAAAACTTTTTCAGTAATTTCTGGCGGAACAACAAAAACAACAAAATCAATTTTAGCATTAATCGACTTTAAATTTTTGAAACTTTTGAGTTCCAAAATCTTGTCTTCATTAGGATTAACAGGGTAAACTGTGTATCCTTTTGAAATTAAATCTCTCATAACTTCATTTCCATACTTTCTAGGATTCTTTGATGCCCCCACAACAGCAATTATGTCTTCTTTAGTTATCATAAAGAAAAAATGACCTTCTAATATTTAATATTTTGCAATATGAATGCAGTACATTAAACCTTATATACCAAAATCAATTTTCTATTTTATGGTAAAATTCGCACATTTAGCAGACGTACATTTAGGTGGCTGGAGACAAGGTCCCATGCAGGATTTGAATTTTCAATCATTCCAATTTGCAATAAACAAATGTATAGAAAGAAAAGTTAATTTCATCTTAATTGCAGGAGATTTGTTTGATTCAGCTTATCCTCCAATTGAAATCTTAAAAGAAACTTTCTCAGAATTTAGAAAACTAAAAGAGGCAAAAATTCCTGTTTTCATAATTGCAGGTTCACACGATTATTCAGTCTCAGGAAAGTCGTTTTTGGATGTTTTAGAAAAAGGGGGATTTTGTAAAAATGTTTTTGATGCCAAAATAACTGAAGAAGAAATTTTACTAAATCCAACAATTCATGAAGGAATTGCACTTTATGGATATCCTGGAAAAAAGTCAGGTTTAGAAGTTGGAGATATTTCAAAAATAAAATTAAATGAAAGTCCAGGAATGATGAAAATTTTAATGCTTCATACAACCCTAGACAAAGTGCGAGGTGTTTTACCAATAGAATGCGTGAATTCAGAACTTTTGCCCTCCGCAGATTATTATGCCTTCGGCCATATACATGTAGATTTCAGATACAAAAACATGGTTTATCCAGGACCAATTTTCCCAAACAATTTTCAGGAACTAGAAACTTTGGAAAATGGAACTTTCTATATTATTGATACTAGTGAAGACAACCCATTTGAAAGAATTGAAATCAAAATAAAAGAAGTTGAATCTTTAGACATAATTGTAAAGAATGCAAGAAGTGCAACTGATGAAATAATTGAAGAATTAAAAAATAGAAAATTAACAGATAAAATTGTTCTACTTAGAATTTCAGGAGAACTAGAAAATCAAAAGCCAACAGATATTAATTTTCAAAAAATTGAAGATTTTGTAATGGAATCAGGTGCCTACTTTGTACTAAGAAACACACATGATTTACGAACAAAAGATTTTGAACTAGATTATTCAATTGAAAATAAGGAAGATTTGGAAGAAGAAATAGTAAAAAAATATTCTTCAGAAAATCCTTCCAGATTCAATGATTCAATTAATGAATTAATAAATATTTTGTCAATCGAAAAACAAGAGGGTGAAACAGTTGATTCATTTAATCAAAGATTGCTTGAAGAGTCAAAAAGACTTCTTAAATTTGAATAGTGACAACAAATTTTTATAAACTATGATTAATTAATTTCAGAATGAGAAAATTAAATATCATTGCTCCGGCAGGAACTGTACCTCAACCTACAGGTCCTCTACCAACTGACAACGAAACAGGTACAAGACAATAATTTATTGTTTTGATTCGTTTATTTTTTATTATTTCATTTTTTTATATTAATGCTTAAAAAGCGAGAGCCTCTTTCTTTATGATGATAATAAAAAAAATAATTTTAGATAATATAAGAAGCTATGAACATGAAGAAATTATCTTTGAAAAAGGTTCAACTCTTCTGGCAGGAGACATTGGTTCTGGTAAAACCTCAATTCTTTTAGGGATAGAATTCGGACTCTTTGGACTTCAACCAGGTCAAAGAGGATCTGTTTTGTTAAGGAATGGAGAAGAAGTCGGAGGAATAAAATTATTTTTTGAAGTTGAAGACAAAGACGTAATTGTTGAGAGAACTCTAAAGAAAGGAAAAACTATTTCACAGGATTACGCCGCAATAACGGTTAACGGAATAAAAGAAGAACTCTCCGTTACCGAATTAAAATCAAAAGTTTTAGAAATATTGAATTACCCTGGAGAATTTTCAAAAAAACAAAATATTTTGTACAAGTTTACAGTTTATACGCCTCAAGAAGAGATGAAACAAATTATTCTTGAAGATTCAGAATCAAGGTTAAACACATTACGTCATGTTTTTGGAGTAGATAAGTATAAACGAATTTTAGAAAACGTTTCCATTTTACGACTAAAACTTAGAGAAGAGCGTAGACTAATGGAAGGTGCAACACAAACACTAGATGAAGATAAAAAAATATGTGAAAATAAAGAAAAAGATTTGGAAAACAAAAAAGAGGGAATTTTTGCTCTAGAAAGTGATTTATTATTAAAAATTGAAAAAAGAAAAGACAAAGAAAAAGAGAAAAATGAAATAGCAAAATTAATTGAAGGGAAAGGAGAATTAAGAGCAAAGTTAGGACAAACTCAAGGACTATTTCATTCAAAAACTGAAATTTTTACAAACAATTCAAAATCAATTGATTCATTGAAAAAAGAGATAAATGATTTTAGTTTATTCAATTTTAATTCATCTGAACTTCAAGAACTAGAAGAAGAAATCTTAAAGAAAAAAAATCAAAAAGAAAAATTGTCTTCACTGAATTTAGAAATTTCTTCAAATTTGGCTGCACTAAAATCAAAATTGTTTGACTTTGAAGATTTAGAAAAGAAAATGCAAAATTTAGAAGTTTGTCCAACTTGTCACCAAAATGTTGATGCAATTTATCGAGCAAATGTTTTGAATAAAAATCACAACGAAAGAAGTCAAGCTAAAAATAAAATAGAAGAAATGGAAATTGAAAAAACAAATATTCAAAATAAAATAAGAGAATTTGAAATTTCAATAAATCTTCACGAGAAGAAATTAACAGATTTAAAAATTTTAAAGATGAGGTTAGAAGGAATAAAAGAGAAAGAAAACAAGGTTTTGGAATTAGAAAAACAAAATTATTCAATTGAAGGCGACTTACATTTACTAAAAAATCAAATTGAAACAATCAAAGGTGAATTACTTTCTTTATCTAAATATGATAACATTTATGACGAGAAAGAAAAGGAATTAGGTTTTTTACTTCGTGAAGAAAGAATGGCCGATATCAAACTAGCTGAATCAAAAAAAGAAATTGAAGTTTTTGAAAATACAATTTTAGAATTAAAAGAAAGAATAAAAAAAATTGAAGAAATAAAAGAAAAATTAGAATATGTAATTAATTTAGAAGGGTGGTTAAATAAACAATTCATGCCACTAATTTCTACAGTTGAAAAAAATGTAATGATTTCATTAAAGTCAGAATTCTCAAGGTTATTTTCTGAATGGTTCCAAATTTTAGTTCCAGAAAACTTCAATGTTCGTTTGTCTGATGACTTTAGCCCATTAATTGAACAAAAAGATTATGAAATTGATTACGCTTACCTTTCAGGAGGAGAACGTACAGCAATAGCACTTGCTTATCGTCTTGCATTAAACCAAGTAATCAATTCACTAATGAGTAAAATTAAAACAAAAGATTTGGTAATTTTAGACGAGCCAACCGACGGTTTTTCTTCCCAACAACTAGACAAAATGCGTGAAGTTTTAGACGAATTAAATGTTGCACAATTAATCATAGTTTCACATGAACAAAAAATCGAAGGCTTTGTAGAAAATGTAATCAAGTTTAGAAAAGAATATGGAATTAGTATAAGAGATGAATAATATAAATTATTATAAATCATTTTTAGTTTTAATTGATATGAAAGAAGTAAATAAAAGAATTGGCACGCACATGGCGAATGCATCTCCAAGAGCATGTCTCGAATCAAATTTATTAGCTGAATCAGTAAGAAAAGAAAGAATGAGTTTAAAATCTTCATTTACTTCAGAAAAAATTTCTTCTTTTCAAGAGGGATATGATTTGGTCGGATTAAAAAATATAAATAATTATTCTAACTTTTTTGAAGAAAAAGGAATATATTATGTTAACGGATTAATTAAAAGATTTTCATCACACACTGATTCTTTAATTGAAGAAGGAACGTTTGAAAATATTTTTATAAAAATGGGTTTGCATCCTTTATCCAAGGCTTACAGAAAGGCAAAAAAATTCAAAAAAGATTATGGAGTTACAAGAAAAATATAATCACAATTTCCCTAATTTTTTACCTAATTCCTCAACTTCATCTAAATTTTTCTTTATTTCTAAAATTCCTTTTGTGAAAAACTCTTTATCAATTTCAATTCCCATCTCTCTAAAAATTTCTCTTGGACTTTTACTTTTTCCCGTCTCTAAAAATATTTTAATTTTTTCAATAAATGAATTATCTTCTCGGTATTTTGCTTGTATGGTTTTTGAAATTAATGTTCCTGACGCGTAAGAATAAACGTAAAAATACATTCTAATGTGGCTCCAGTAAATCCACCAAAGGTTAGCCTTTTCCATTGTAACATCTTCGCCCATATAACTTGACATGTGTTTAACAAAAATCTCTCCAATTTTTTCTTTAGACAAATATCCTTCTTTTCTATAAATATTATGAATTTCCAGTTCAAACAGATAAAGTGCAATTTGTCTAAAGATAGATGAAATATCTTCCCCAATTTTTTTAAACAACAAATAAAATTTTTCTTCTTCCGTTGATTCACTTAAAATTTTCTTAAATACAAAGTCTTCCATAAAAATAGATGCAACTTCTCCTGTCGCTTCTGGAATACCAAAATTAAGACTGTTTTCTTTTTCTTTTGAAAATGTAAAATTGATTGCATGACCCATTTCATGTGCAATTGTTGATACATCATGTAAATCTTTTGTAAAATTTAATAAAATATAAACAGGATCATAAAGCCCAAAATGAACACAAAATGCGCCCCCCATTTTTCCTTTTTTTGGAAATGCGTCAATTTTTCCAGAGGCAAGCATCTCTTCAAATAATTCTAAAAATGTTTTATCTAAATTAGAAAAAACATCTTTCACAAGATTAATAGCTTCATTATATTCATATTCTTTTGCAATTTCTCCAACTTCAACACCTCTCTCAGAATAATCAATTTTTTCTTGTCCAATTAATTTAGCCAAAATAGAATAATATTTGTGTGAAATTGAAAAGTTTTCTTTAACAGAATCTAAAAGAGAATTAATAAATTCATAATCAATAGAATCCGTATTTATTCTCGCTTCATCTGGTTTGGTAAAACCACGAAGTTCATCATTAACTTTTGCATTTTCTAAAACGGCATTCAGTTCAACCTCTGCAATCTCTTCATATTTTTCCAAAATTTTTTCAAATCCTTCTTTTGCCAACATTCTCAAGTCTTTATCTTTTGATTTTGTCAAAGTTATTAATTCTTCAAATGTTTTCTCTTTTCCTTCAATCATAAATGTTTCTTTACTCAAAAGAGATTCAACCATTTTAACCCAAAGACCATAAGAACCAGACTCTTTTAGTGATAGAATTTTTTCTTCAGCTTCACTCAAAATATGTTTTGAATTTTCAAATATTTTTTTTAAAAATTCTCTATATTTCTTTAAAGATTCTTTTTCCAAAAATTCTTTTTGTTTTTCAACCGGAATTTTTCCAATAGATATATCAAAAAACAAAAGTTTATTTGATTGTTTATTACTAAATTCTTCAACTTGCAAATAATTTTTACGAAGGTCCATATTTAACTGGTTCAGTCCCTGATTCAACCAGTAATAATAACCTTCCCTTCCCCCTCCAGAATAGTATCTAATCAATTCTTCATAATCTTCTAAGGCAAGAAGTAAAGTCTCTGGATTTTCCAAGTAATCTTTTCGGTTTTTCCATTTCAAAACAAATTCATCATGTGCTTTTTCAATCTTTTTTCTTTCTTCTAAAAATTCTTCTGGTTTTGCCCAGGGAAATTCCCATTCTGTTTTCATTGAATTTTGAAAACTGCACAAATTATAAAGTTTTGTAACTCAACCAAAACTTTTATAAATTCGTCATTCCCCACAATATTATAAATTCTAGATTATTCTTAATCAAACTAGAAAATGGCAATAGATTTAGACAAATATGTTTTGAAAACAGGAACTTTGACTTTAGGTATAGTCTGTAAAGATGGAATTGTACTTGCAGCAGACAATAGACAAAGTTATGCTTCTGGTGATGGGGTGGCATATATTGCAGGACAAGCAAAGAAAATATCCTCAATAAATGAAAGATGCATTGTAACAACTGCAGGAGGAGCTTCGGATTCAAGAAATGCTATAAAATTAGTTCGTGCAGAAATAAAACTAAAAGAATTAAGAAGCAAATCAATTTCAACAATAAAAGAAATAGCCTCATTAATGTCAAATATTTTATTTCAAAAAATAAGAGAACCCAGCATGATTCCAAGTATTGCACATTTTTTAATTGCGGGGTATGATGAAAAAGGTTATTCCTTGTATGATGCTTCTCCAGATGGTTATTTGCAAAAAATTGAAACATACCAAGCAACAGGAGCACCATTTGAAAGCTTGGGGATCCTAGATGTAGAATATAAAAAACAAATTACTCTAAAAGAAGGAATAGAGTTGGCTAAAAAATTATTTACATCAACAAGGGGAAGACAACCAAGTGTTGGAGATGGTTTTGATATTTACACAATAACCCAAAATGAGATAAAACAAGTTTCTTCACAAAAAGTTGTATCCGAATTAAAAGACAGAGAATAAAATAATAAATAATTTTTACAAAAACTAAAGCAAATCTTGTCCGAAAGCTTCAGGCTTCCGTCTTCAAGCTTCCAGCTATTTTTTGTGAAACAAAAAATAAAAAATGTTAGAAATTTTAAGAAACGTAACAGAAAGATTACATGGCGAAGTATCTGAAGCCTCATTTGAAGGAGCAAACATAGTTCTTTACACAAAGAATGAAAAATTCTTCAAAGATGATGAAGGAAGAATTCGTGAAATAGTAAACGACATAAAAAAAAGAATTGAGCTTCGTGCAGACACTAAAATTCTAAAAGATAAAGACGAAGTTGAAAAAAAGATTCGTGAAATAGTTCCAGCTGAAGCCGAAATAACAGACATACTTTTTGATTTACATAGAAGCATTGTTATTGTGGAAGCAAAGCGTCCAGGAATGGTAATTGGAAAAGGCGGTTCAATTCTTGAAGATATTAGAAAAGAAACCCTCTGGACACCACAAGTTCAAAGAAGCCCAGCAATAAAATCAAAAATTACAGAAAATATTCGTGAAGTTTTGTTTGCCAAAACAACAGAGAGAAGAAAATTCCTTCATGAAGTAGGTGAAAAAGTTTATGCTGGCTGGTCTCAAGACAAAAGAGATGAATGGGTTAGAATAACTTTTTTAGGTGGAGCAAGACAAGTTGGACGTTCATCAATGTTACTTCAAACACAACAATCAAAAATTTTACTAGACTGTGGTGTTGACGTTGCTGCAGGGGATAAAGACAAATTTCCAATATTTAACATTCCAGAATTTAAAATTGAAGATTTGGACGCAGTAGTTCTTTCACACGCTCATTTAGATCACGTAGGATTACTTCCATATTTATTCAAGATGGGTTACCGTGGACCAGTTTACATGACTCATCCAACAAGAGATATTGCAGCATTATTATCTCTCGACTTCATTGGTGTTTCATACAAGCAAGCATCAGTTCCACTTTTCTCTTCAACAGATATTAAAGAAATGGTAAAGCGTTCAATTTGCTTGAATTTTAATGAAGTGACTGACATAACACCTGATGTCAGAATTACTTTTTACAACTCAGGACATTGTTTGGGTTCAGCATTAGTTCACATTAACGTCGGAAATGGTTTACACAATTTACTTTATACTGGAGATTACAAATATGGAAAATCCCGATTATTAGATCCAGCTGTTGCAACATTTCCAAGAGTAGAATCAGTAATAACAGAATCAACTTATGGTTCAAAAAATGATGTTTTACCTCCAAGACAACAATCAGAACAACAATTAATTGATGCGGTAAACGATACAATAACAAAAGGTGGAAAAGTTTTGATTCCAGAATTAGGTCTTGGTCGTGCACAAGAAACAATGCTTGTCTTAGAAGATGCAATGAGAAATAAAAAAATTCCAGAAATTCCAATTTATATTGACGGAATGATTTGGGATATTAATGCAATTCATACAGCTTACCCAGATTTTTTATCAAGTCAAGTAAGAAGTAAAGTTTTCCAAGATGATAATCCTTTCACTTCTCCAATTTTCAAAAGAGTTGGTTCTCCACACGAAAGAAAAGAAGTAATTGAAGGTGGACCTTGTGTTGTTTTGGCAACTTCAGGTATGCTAGTTGGTGGTGCATCAGTTGAATATTTCAAAGAATTCGCTTCATACGATACAAACGCAATAATTTTTGTTTGTTATCAAGGTGTTGGTTCTCTAGGTCGTGAAGTTCAAGAAGGAGCAAAAGAAACAAGAATGATGATTGATGGAAAAGAAGAAACTATTCCAATAAATATTAAAGTTACAACAGTTGAAGGTTTCACAGCTCATGCAGGAAGAAATGAAATAATGTCTTTTTTCAATAACATGAAACCAAAACCAAAAAGAATAATCATTAATCATGGTGAAGTTTCAAAATCACTAGATTTAGCTTCATCTTTATACAAATCAAACAGAGTGGAAACAGTCGTTCCTCGTGGTTTGGAAACCTTAAGATTAAGATAAGTATTAAAAACCGTTTTTTCTTAGTTACGCTATTGGTGATAAAATGAAACATAATGTAAAAATGACAATTTTAATTTTGTCAATGTTTTTAGTTACTCAATTTATCGGACTTTATGTTGTTGATAATTATGCAAAACAAAGAGTTGTTAATGGAGAAATAAATTTTGTAGAAAATCCAAATATTTTACCTTATGGAATGGATGTTCCAGAAGTTGAATCTACAAGTTATCAAAATAATTTTGTTTCAATAATGATTTCATTTGTCATAGCCATACTAATTTTATTTTTGTTAACGCACGTCAAGGCAAAGCTGGTTTTGAAAACTTGGTTTTTTTTAGTGACAATGATTGCACTTGGAATCTCATTTAATTCATTTTTGCCACATTGGACTTTTGCTCCTTGGATTGCTCTAGGTATTGCTCTTCCCCTTGCAATATTCAAAGTTTACAAAAGAGGATTTTTATCTCATAATTTTTCAGAACTTTTAATTTACCCTGGAATTGCTGCTGTTTTTGTACCTTTACTAAATTTGAAAACAGCAATAATTTTGTTAGTTGTAATTTCTATTTATGATATGTGGGCAGTTTGGAAATCAAAAATAATGCAAAAAATGGCTAAATTCCAAATGAATGAATTAAACATTTTCTCAGGCTTCTTTATACCATATGCATCAAAAAAACAAAGAGAAAAGATAAAACATATGAAAGAAACAGATAAAAAAGGAAAAGGAATGAAAGTCAATGTCGCAATTCTTGGAGGAGGAGATGTTATTTTTCCAATAATAACTTCAGGAGTTGTTCTAAAAACTTGGGGAATTTGGCCAGCAGTCGCAGTAATCCTTGGAGCATTATTAGGTTTAGGCTCTCTATTATTTTTCTCAGAAAAAAAGAAATTTTATCCTGCAATGCCTTTTATCTCAGCAGGAATATTTTTAGCATTACTAATTAGTTGGATCATAATATAGATATTCCAAATAATTAGTCTTGGAAAATTGTGTTGTTACTTATCAAAAGCAACAAACCAAAACATTTATATAGTATTCATTATCTAGTAATAACATGTTAGTAAAAAATGAATTAGTAGGAAAAATCAAAGACTATTTTGATTTGAATATTTATGAAACAAAAGTTTGGTTAGCTCTACTTGGAAAAGGTTCAGCTTCAGCTGGAGAAATTGCTTCCGTTTCTGGAGTACCAAGAAGTAGAACTTACGATGTTTTAGAATCATTAGAAAAAAAAGGCTTTGCAATTGTAAAATTAGGTAAACCAGTAAAATATTTGGGCGTTAAACCAAAAATCATTCTCGAAAAATTAAAAAACAATGTTAGAGTTGAAGCAGATGAAAAAGTTAAAGCTCTAGGCGGACTAAAAGAAACAAACGAATTTCAACAATTAGAAGAATTATATAATGTAGGAATTAATCCAGTAAAACGTGAAGATCTTTCAGCTTCAATTAAAGGTCGTTCATTAATCACAAACCATTTAAGAGAAATTTTAGATTCAGCAACAGAAGAAGTTATTTTTTGTGTTAGCGCAAATGAAATAAAATTAAAAGAAAAAATTTACGAAGAATTATTTTCAGAATTAAAAGAAAGAGGAATAACTGTTAAAGTCGCTCTTTCCGGAGAAAAAGAAATTGTGAAAGAATTAGAAAAATCCCTTGATACACAAGTAAAACATATCGAAGTTAAAGCAAAATTTTTCATTGTTGACAGAAAGGAAGTATTATTTCATCTTTCTCCTGAATCAACAAAAGACGATCAAGCAATTTGGATTAACTCAGAATTCTTTTCAGAAGGATTTGCAGACCTTTTTGACATCGTAACAAAAGATTAAGTTACACAAATATTTTTAAACTCTTTTTCTTTAATTTAAGCATGAGAGGAAAAAGGGGAGTTCTATTAATATTCTTATTAGCATTTGCCATTGTGGCAATGTTCTCTAACATTCAAAATGTTTCTGCAGCTTGTGCAACAGGATCAACAGATTGTTGTGTTAATGATGCCGATTGCAGTGATAATAATGCGTGCACTAATGATTATTGTGGTTCTCTTGATAATTGTTATCATTCAACAATTTCTTGTAATGATGGAAATTTATGTACAATAGATTCTTGTTCCTCAAGTTCTGGATGTTCAAATGTTCCAGTAACATGTTATGGAGATACTGTTTGTAGTTCTTCTACTGGATTATGTGTTTGTCCAACTGGAACAACAAAAGAATATTCTTGTACGGGACAATATATTTCAAGTTATACAACCGTAGATAATTCATATTGTTATGAAGACCCAAATTATGGAACTTGTACTGGATACCCTTGTTCAGCAGTTTCTTTTTTATCTTTATTAGGAGATTTAGGATTACCCTCAGTTTCGGCAATTGAACCAATAACAGGAACTTGTGCTGTTTATACAACTCCTTTTTCTTGTGAAGGTGATGCGGAATGTAATTGGTATTCTTCAACTTATCAAGTACCAGTTTATACTTCTTGTTCAGGTTTAAGCGAGTCAACTTGTGCAACAAAAACTGGGTGTACTGTAAACATTGATTGTATCTCAACAGCAACACAAAGTTTATGTCAATCTTGCACTGATGATACTAATTGTTTCTCGGGAAATTGTAATCCAAATCCAATTACAGGAAGTCAATGTGTTAACTTAGCAAGCAGTTGTTCGTTAGGAACTTCTTCAGCATGTGAAGTATTGACAGGGCAAACAAAATGTATAAGTACAACTCAAAAATCAACTTGTTCAAATGGGCTTTGGACAAACACACTTACTTGTCCTTACGGTTGTAATACAAGTACAAACAATTGTAATGCTGCTCCACCAGCACCTGTAGCTTATTGGTCTAATAATTTAAATCAAAATCTAACTTCATTAGAATATACAATTCCTTTCACGATTAATTTAAAGGTAAAAAATTATGATGCTACTACTGGAACATTTTATATTTATGAAGATGATAGTTCAGAAGGGGGAACAGAAAATACTTTGGGTTCAATTCCAGTTCCAAAATCAGCCGTTATTGATTCAACTTCAATTTCTTTTGATTTGGAAATAAATGAAAATACTCTGGCCCTAACTAGTGATGATTCATCAGATTCTATATATGAATTTTATTTTATATACAAAACGGGCACAAAAACGATTAGCCCAATTTTAACTTTTACAAGACAGTTTGGTTTATGTGAAAATAGTGTAGCAGATTACGCTGATGGAGAAGAAGGTGTTGATTGTGGTCCACCTTGTGGTAATTCTTGTTGTGGTAATTCTGCTTGTGATATTTATGAAGATTATACAACCTGTTCTACTGATTGTGATCCAACGCCAGAAGTTATGTGGTCACTTGGACCAACTTTATCTCTTTCAATAGATAATGTTACAGAAGGTTATCCAGTACAATTAAGATTAACACATTATGCACAAATTGGTACAGCAAGTTCAGAATTTACAATAACAGAACAAGATACTGGATTAAATCAAAATGATGACGAAATAAAAATAACAACTGGAACTGTTAGTGGAGAAGATTTAGTTTATACTTGGACAATGAATTTAGATGATTTTACACTAGCACAAGACAGAACAGTTTTGGCAGAAGATGAAGATGTTAGTGATAATAGTTATGAATTTGAATTTGGAATTGAAGGATTGACAAGTGGAACATTAACTGTTCAATTAGATAATGCACTTCCAACTTGTGGAGATGGGGTTTGTAACGGAAATGAAGACACTGGTTCATGTACTCAAGATTGTTTTTGTAATGATACCATGGTTTCTTGTAGTAATTATATTTCTTTAGAAACTTGTAGAGATGATACATGTAACCTTGCAGAAAATAGCGGGGTTCCTGGAGAAGTTTCCTGTACTTGGAGTAATGTAACTTCAAAATGTGGTGCAAATTCAAATGTAGTTGTTGATGGTAAAGATATTGGTAGTTGCTTCTATGATGAAGATACAACAAGTGATACTTGTGAGGATGGATTCTTATCTTATTCATGGGATGGAGTTTGGACTTGGGCAGCAAATAATTTTTATGTTGGAGCTCCAACTGGAGTAAACTTAGAACAATATGTTGAAGAACCACTTGGTTCAGACACATATCACTTTGATCCAAACAAAGCATATTTAGAATGTGCACCAGGACAAGCAACAATACCTTGCCCAGCACAAATACAATTAAGTTTCTTTACTTGGAAAAATTTAGTTGCAGCAGCAATTTTGGTATTAATAATTTATTTAATTGTTCTTGAAAGAAAAAAATCAAAACAATTAAAGAAAAAAGCAATATCTACAAAAAAAGTTGCAAAGAAAAAGGTTGTGAAGAAAAAAATTTCTAAAAAGAAATAAATTTTTTTCATAGTCCTCGAATAAATTCTGCGGTGTGTCATCTCTGAACAATTAAAATGGAAATTTAAGACAGAAGAAAAAACTTCTAAAAAGAAATAATTTATCTTTTTTTCATTAACCACTCACTATCCACTACAAGCTACCAACTACAAGCTATTTTATTTCTTCAAAATTTTCTGTGTTGAAGTCTTTCCATCCTGAGTTATTTGCATTAAATAAATTCCAGTATTAAGTTTAGATAAATCTAATTCAACTTGTTCAGTAAACCCTTCTTCAGTATACACTTGTTGAAGTCTACCATCAGTAGAATAAATTTTAATATGTGTCTTTTCCATACTACTCGGATTAGTGTTTATTTTTACTTTATCAATAAATGGATTTGGGTAAGCAAAATATAATTTTTTTTCTAAATCATTTACATTATCAAATCCCGTAGGTTTTTGTTGATTAATGTATTGGACACTGTCAATACTCAAATTAGAAATATCTTTAGCAGTCCATTTCCTTGAAAAATATTTGTATAAATTGTCTTCCCCAATTTGTTCATCTGAATAACTAATATTAACAGGAACTTCAGTATTGTCAGTAGCTTCTGCTACTCCGAGTTCACTTGGTTCCATAGATTGATTTGAAGTAATATTAGCATCCATTGGAATATAAGTAAATTTAGGTTTTTCCTGATCTCTTATTGAAATTGTATAATTGGAAGTTGAATCATTTCCTGATTTGTCAACAGCCCTAAATTCAATCTCAGTATCAAAATTAAAATCATTATAACTTTGATTATTTGTTTGGTTACTACTATAAGTGTAACTAGTCACAGGATTAGGGTCAACATTATCTTTAACATCCTTTGGATTATTCTCTTCAATAATTTGTTCTAAGCCCTTTTCTTTTAGTTCATTAAAACTAACAGTAACATTGTCACTTGGGGTATAAGTTGGGGGAATAGTATCAGGAGCATTAGGGTTACTCATCAAAATATGATCCTGAAAAAATGGATTAATATTTACCATATAATTTCCATCATTATCTGGAAAATCAAATCTTAAAATTTCAAGTGGAAGATAATTATTAAATTTAGTAATAACTTGTATTCCCAAATAGTCTCTCATTCTCAAACTTCCAGGTTGTATTTCTTCAACTTCCAAATCTCCGTCCCTATTTTGAATATCAAAAGCAACATAATCTTCCAGTTTTGTTGGGGTTCCGGAATACATTTCTTCTTCTCCAACAAAAAAAACTAATAATGCATGACCATAAGTCTCACCCGTAGTTGCAGATTGTCTTATTGTTGAACCATAAAATGCAGGAATATTAAATCTTCCAACAGCATCAGGATTAAATGCAATATTTGGGTCATCAATTCCTTCGCTGTCTCCCCCTCCTCTGAAATGATAATTTGCACGTGTAACAAAATCTGCACAAACTTCTCCAGGAACGTACATTCTGTTTGAATCATCAATTCGTAGCATTTTTTTAATCCATTCAATTTTTTCACTTCTGTTTAAATGATTATAATCTTTCCCAGGTAAGTAACTAATATTTCCAGCTAAATAATTTTCAATCATTTGTGCATCCGCTTCATCTCCTTGAATAGAGTCTCCCTTAACATCAGCAATCACATTATGTGTTCCATTTCTAATAGCTTCAGCATCCAAGTAATTAACAGATTTATCCAAATTAACATCTCCAGAACCATAATATTCTAAAGAATCCTTTCCATTAACAATATGTAAATTAGGTTGAGAATAAAAATTCATTGCAGCTTTGATTTCTGGATTTTCCCAAATATCTTGAGCCTTAGCACCATATACACTTCCCAAAATTCCGACTGTAAAAACAGCTGGTTTCAAAACCTTATCTTTCACAAATTTTCCAAGTTTTTTTGTTAAATCTTTCATGTTACTACTAAGCAATAACAATATATAAACCTTTTGTTATTGTTAACATTGTTGTTTTCATTTAATTTATATTATTATACATATCTAAACGTTTTTAAATTTGTATTCTCTATAAAATATAAGAGAGGTAAAATGAAAAAGTTTATTATAATTTTAGGAATAATTTCTATTTTGTCTTTAATTGTAGTGTCAGGAGCTACTTTTGATGTTGGAGATTATTCAATCAATACAAAATACGCAAAAGGAAGCTACCTAAAAGGTTGGCTAAATATTAGTTTCGAAGGCCAAGAACTTGATTCCATTTTCACAGATTCATTTGATAACGAAATTTCTCTAAGAAACATTTTAGAAAATTCAAGTTACGATTACAATTGTTCAACACTAAATTGTGATTCATCTTATTTGTTAGGAACAAGTGGAACAACAAAAACTTTCACATTAAATAAAGATGAAAGTATCCTCTTGGGTTTTTTATTTGAAGGAAATTTAGATAGCATAACTTCAGCCTCATTCAATTTAACAAGCAATGCACAAGAGTCAACTCTAAACCAAATTAAATTAGATTTGTTCGACGATTTAACTGTCGACACTGGAAATACAAATCCTTCAAATTCATATTCAACCACAATAAAAGATGGTTGTTTCAATGAATCAAAAACAAGTTATCTAAATCCAACCCTTTCAACAACTCCCTACTGTCAAAAAATAGAACTAGATGAAGCGCCAGGTTTTAATTTAGGTGCATGGATAAAAGTTGAAGAAGCAGGTTCTTCAAATGTATCATTGTCGATTCGGTCAGAAGAGGATGAACTTTTAGCCGAATGTATAATTGCAAATACAAGTTTAAGTGCATCAGGCGAATTAAGTTATTGTAATGTTAATTATTTAGTTCCAGAAAAAAATTTCTATTATATTTGTGCAAAAAAAACAGTGGCAGATGGAGAATATAAAGTAAAAGGTTACATTGATGAAGTTAACGGTTGTGGTTTTTTGGGAAGCCCTCCAGGTGAACCTGGTGCAGCATATTATATTACAAGTAGAGCAAAAAAATTTGGAAATGTCGGAGAAATAAAAATAGGAAATGATTTGCCTCTTGGAGAAGACTATTCAACATTAATAGAGGAATATATCCTAGACAAGTATGGCAGTTTAAATTGTGGAACAGAAAAATGTATAGTTCCATTAAGAATTTATTCATTTGAAGATCAGACAATAACAATAAAAGATATTTCTCTAAATCACGACATTGTAAACAGTCCTGGAGTAAAAATAACGACAATTTATAACTTATCAAAAGTTCCAGCAACAATAAATTCTGATTATCAAAAATTAACCTTGGATGATTTATTCTTAGTTCCAAACAAAATTGATGAATATGATTATAATTTAGATTTAGGAGATGAAGAAATTTTATCTGAAATCGTTTCTGTTGAAGATTTTAAGGCATCACTAAATATATTAAAAACAGGTATGGGCTTTCCAAATAATTTTGTTTTAACAACAAGCTCTGAAATAAAAAATTATAATTGGACTTTTGGAGATAATTCTTCAATATTAACAACGACAAACACTGTAGAACATACATATAATAAAGTTGGAAATTATACCTTGATAATTTATTTAACTGATACAAGTGGAGCAGAGTTTAGTGAAGAGTTCACAATTGTTGTAGAGTCTCCTGAAGTTTTAATTGATTCAAGTATAACAACACTAGAAACAGATTTAACAGATTTCAAAAATGAATTAAAGAAACAAGATTCTTTTACTCAATCAATATTAACAAATAGAATTAATATTGCAGATATTGAACAAAAAATTTCTTGGTTAAAAGAAAAACAAAAAAGGGCAAGTGAATCAATGCCAGAATCTGAATTAAAAGAAATAATAGATGTAATAACAGAAACAAAAATCCCAAATAAAATTTATATTGTTCCAACGGCAAAATTACCTTTTTTTCCAAGTGAAAATACGGTTGATTTAGCAGTACTTGAAGGAATAACGGGGACTACAACAGAAGAAGGCAAAGAAACAGAAACTAAAAATGCAATTCTATTTTGGGATCAAAACAATATTCATGTTTTAATTTCAACAAAAAAACTCTCCCTTGGATTTGGAACTGACGTTGAAGAGTTAACTACTGTTTTTGATGTTAGTCTTTCGCCAAAAGAATATTTTAATTATCCTTATTACTTTATAATTGAAGACACAGGGGATTTAACTCTGACAGAGACAGATTTAATCGAAGCAGAGGGATATAAGGCAATCCAAATAAATGAAGATAAAACCTTTCGTTTTGCAATGAAAAACGTTGAATTAAATGATTTGCCTTTGTTCATTTCTCCTGGGATTTCTGAGTTGTCCATTCAAGGAGAAATAACCACAGAAGAAACAGATAACAGGTATGGTTTATTAGCATTAATTTTTTTGGCATTAATTTTAATTGGAATTGTAATATACTCTATGTTACAAAGATGGTACAAAATAAAATATGAAACATACTTATTCAAAGATAGAAATAATTTATACAACATAATGGTTTACGTAAATAACATGAAAAAACAAGGAATTGATAATGAAACAATAAAAAAAGGATTAAGAAAATCTGGTTGGTCAAGTGAACAAATAAGATATATTATGAGAAAATACGAAGGTAAAAGAACAGGAATGTATGAATTAGCATTAAATAAAGTAATTAATCCCGTCGAAAATAAATCAAAAATTCCAAATAAAAATCCTGTTCAATTCTCAACACAAAATTTACAAAGAGATTTCAAAAACAGCGAACACAAACCTTAATAAATAATAGATAATTTATGATAACATGGCGATGAAAGGAATAACAGATTTTTTTAAAAAATTTCTTCCTAAGATTATGCGTAATAAAAAAGACATAAAATTAGGTTTTTACGGTCCACCAAATGCTGGTAAGACTAGTTTAGCAAATAGAATTTGTAAAGATTTCACTGGTGAAGAAATTGGATCAGTTTCAAAAGTTCCGCATGAAACAAGACATGTACAATTTAAGGAAAAAGTTGAAATAAACTACAAGGGAAAATCAATGACTTTCAAAATGATTGATACTCCGGGAATTACAACTAAAGTTGATTATGAAGATTTTTTAAAATACAAAGTAAAGAAAAATGAAGCTAAAAATAGAGCAAAAGAAGCAACACAAGGGATAATTGAATCAATAAAATGGTTAGATGATATGGATTTGGTGGTTGTTGTACTTGATTCAACAGAAAATCCATACAATCAAGTTAATATAACAATTATTGGAAATTTGGTTGCTAGAAAAATTCCCGTTTTAGTCGTTGCAAATAAATCTGATTTGAAAACTTCAAATATAAAAAGAATTGAAGAAGCTTTCCCTGAATATCCTGTAATTGGGATGAGTGCAAAATATGGAAAGAATTTAGATGATTTTTATGAACAAGTTTTCAAAATCTCAAAAAAAGTTAAATAAGAATGGCAATAAAAAAATCTGATAAAAAAATAAAAGGGTTTGCAATTCAATTCATGCCTTATACAGAAATAAAATATCTTGGTTCAGCAGAGAGGATAAAAAAGATTCTTGATATTGCTTTTACAAATTCTATTCTTATAATTCAGGGAAGATTAAGACCAGAAGAAGAATCACGTTTGATTGAAGACACAATGGCAATGATTGGGCACGTTAAAAATTTCAAAGGAATTGAATTAGCTGTAATTTCTCCACATGGAAATAATCAAAGCCCAATAGAAAAGTTCAAAAATAAGCTTGCTACGAGGCTCTCAGGAGGAGATTTAGGTGCAGTAACGATAATTGGTCCAGCAACAGTAATAAAAGAGATTAAACAAGACCCGAAAAAAATCGAGCTTTTTTTGAATAAATAAATTTAACAAAAGCATTTAAATAATTCTTTGGCTTTTGATTTCAAGGAGAAACAAAAATGCCACACCAATGCGTCAAGTGTTCTAGAGTAATTCCAGTTGGAAGTAGAGAAATTATCGAAGGATGTAACAGTTGTAAGAGTAAATTTTTCTTTTATGTTCGTGAAGAACAATTACAAATGTTAAAGGAAAAGGTAATTGAAATTCCTGAAAACGAAAAGAAACAAATAGAAAAAGATGTTCGTGATATTGCAGGAATTACTGATATGAATATGCCAGTAATTTTGGATTTTGAATCAGTTAGGGCAATTGGGGAAGGAAAATTTGAACTTGACTTGGCAAGATTGTTTGACAAGAAAAGACCTCTAGTATACAGAATCGAGGAAGGAAAATATATGATTGATTTGGCAAGAACAATGAATCCTGACAATTTGAAAGAAGAAGAAAAGCTATAAAAATAAAACTTGTTCTATTACTATATGAATAAAATAAATTCTGTCTTAAAAGAGACATTAAAAGAAATAATTCCTTCAAAAGAAACTGAAACTTATATGTCTGATGAAATCAAAGTTTTTTTAGAGAAAATAAATAAACGAATAAATAAAACAAAAATCAAAGTTGAACCTTTCGTCGGAGGAAGTTTTGCCAAGAAAACTCTTGTAAAAAAAGGAAGTTATGACGTTGACTTATTCTTAAGATTTGATAAAAAGTATAAAGAAAAAGATTTAACAAAATTAACAAAAAAATTACTAAAAGGAATAAAAAAAGTTTCAATTGTTCATGGTTCAAGAGATTATTTTCAGGTGAACATAAATCCTTGGTTTTTTATTGAGGTTGTTCCAGTAATAAAAGTAAACAATCCAAAAGATTCAAAGAATATAACAGATTTATCTTATTCTCATGTAAAATACATAAATAAAAAAATAAAATCACAGAAGATTCTTGACGAAATAAAACTTGCAAAAGCATTTTGTTCAGCAAATGAAACATATGGTGCGGAAAGTTATGTCAATGGATTTTCAGGTTATGGAATAGAATTATTAGTTTACTCCTACAAGTCTTTTGAAAAGTTCTTAAAAGAATTATCAAAAAAAAGAAAAGAAAAATTAATTATTGACATTGAAAAAGATTACAAAAATAGTAAGGAAATTTTATTTGAATTAAATGGCTCAAAATTAATTTCTCCAATAATTTTAATTGATCCAACTTTCAAAGAAAGAAATGTTCTTGCAGCATTAAACGAGGAGACTTTTGAAAAATTTAAAGAAAGTGCAAAAGCATTTTTGAAAAGGCCAAGTATTGGTTTTTTTAAAAAAAGGCAAATTAGCTTAGACGAATTAAAAGAAAATTCCAAAAAGGAAGGAAATGAATTTGTATTAGTTTTATCAAAAACAAAAAAACAAAAAGGAGATATTGCTGGAACAAAATTATTGAAATTTCATAAACACTTAAAAAAAGAAATAGAAAAATCATTTAATGTAATTGACTTTGGATTCAAATACGGAGACAAACAAGAAGGTAAAAGTTATTTTATTGTAAAGAAAAAAGATTACTTGCTTTTCTCAGGTCCAAAAGAAGTGGATAAAAATTCTGTTGAAAAATTCAAAAAAGAACATAATAAAACATATTTAGAAAAAGGAAGGGTTTTTGCAAAAGAAAAAATTGAAGAAACAATAAAATCTTTTATGAAAAAGTGGACAATAAAAAATAAAAAAAAGATAAAACAAATGTATGTTTCTAAATTAAAGATAATTTAACCAATAATAACAATTAATGGATTTAATTTAGCAACTTTTTTACTTATTCCAATTTCTTCTACGGTATTTACAACTTCTTCAATGTCTTTGTAAGCTAAAGGATTTTCATCAGTTAATGATTGTTTACTTCCAGACTTAACAATGATTTCTTTTTCTCTCAAATCTTTTTCAATTTTGGAGAGATTCATCTTTCCTGATTCGCTTCGACTCATTGCACGCCCCGCACCATGCACACTTGAACCAAATGTTAATTCTTCTGCTTTTTTTGTTCCAACTAAAACATAAGACGGAGTTCCCATTGAACCTGGAATTAAAACCGGTTGTCCAACTTTTCTATAATCTTTTGGAATTTCACTTCGGCCAGCACCAAAGCTACGAGTAGCACCCTTTCTATGAACACAAAGCTTTTTTTTCTTTCCCTCAATTTTATATTCTTCAATCTTAGCAATGTTGTGACAAACATCATACAAGACATCAATCTTTATCTTTGGAAAATGAATTTGCATTTCTTCTCGAACCCAATGTGTAATTAATTGTTTATTTGCAAAAGCAAAATTTGCAGCAGCATTCATTGCAGAAAAATATTCTTCTCCAAGTTTACTTTTGATTGGGGCATTAATTAATTCTCTGTCTGGCAAATTCTCAATTCCATATTCTTGTTCCATTAATTTTATGTAATCACTTGCAACCTGATGCCCAAGTCCTCTTGAGCCACAATGAATCAAAATAACAATTTGATTTTTTTTAAGTCCAAATGTTTTTGCAACATTTTCATTAAAAATTTCATCAACACTTAAAACATCCAAAAAATGATTTCCAGCTCCGAGTGTTCCAAGTTGTCCAATTCCTCTTTTTTTTGCTCTGTCTGAAACAAGTTTAGCGTCAGCTTTTTCTAAACATCCCTCTTCTTCCATGTGTAAATAATCTTCTTTAACACCATAACCTTTCTTTACAAGATATTTTGCTCCACCTTCTAAAACTTTATCTAATTCTTGTCTACTTAATTGAAATGGGCTTCCACGCCCAACACCAGAAGGAATTTTTTTATACAATCCTTCAGCTATTTTTTCTTTTTTTGAATCCAACTCTTTCTTTGTTAAATTTGTTTTCAAAAGTCTAACACTACAATTAATATCATATCCAACTCCTCCCGGTGAAATAACGCCTTCATCTAAATCAAATGCAGCAACTCCTCCAATGCAAAACCCATAACCTTGGTGAGCATCAGGTAAAGCTATAGACTTTTTCACAATTCCTGGAAGCATTGAAACATTTTTTACCTGTTCAATTGTTTTGTCCTTTTCTATTGCCGCAAAAATTTTTTCGGAAGCAAAAATTTCACAGGGAACATTCATTCCTTTTTTCTTTTCAATTATATGCACATTTTTCATAATAAATCGAGATTAAGTTAATTTATATTATTTTTCTAAAAGATAATTTTAAATAAGTCTTTTTATTTTATTATTTAGGAGGTAAAAATGGCAAAAGGAGACAAAAAAGTTAATTGGGTTTTAACTCTAATTATGTCTATTCTATTCGGTGGTTTAGGAGTTGATAGATTTATCATGGGACATGTTGGGCTTGGAATCTTAAAGTTAATCACTTTTGGTGGATGTGGAATTTGGTGGCTTGTAGATTTAATTCTAATCGCGACTAAACACAAATTCCCTGGAATTGAGTGGGTAGAAAACTAAACATTTTTATTATTTTTTTATTTTTATTTTCTATGTTAAAGAAAATTAAAAATTTCTTTTTAGAATTACTTGCTTTTACAACGAAAAGAGCAAAGGTAATAGATATTTCAGTAATTTTAATTGCATTAAGAATTATTCCTCCTGAAAAAATCGGGAGTTACTGTATTTTCAAAAATTTTATTTTTCCATTTGTTTTCAAAACATGTCCTACAAAAGGTTTATTTGTTGGCTGTAATTGTCCCGCCTGTGGCCTTACAAGAGCAACTTCTCAAGCATTACATGGAAATTTCAACGAGGCTTGGAATCTAAATAAATTAATCGCAATTGTCCTACCTTTTCTTTTAATTATTTTAGGAATAAATCTTTTTTCTCTTCTAAAATCTAAACATCTAAAGTAACTTGCGCCTTCCAACTAGATTTTTCCTTCTTCACATACATTTCATTATATGTAACGGCCTTAACATGTGAAATAATTTCATAGTTCCCCTTGTCACCAAATAAAACACATTTTAATTTGAATTTGTCTATTTTTATTTTTTCAATTTTTGAAATTAAAAATTGTTCTGAATCAAATAAGAAAAGTATCTCTTCTAAAAAATTATACAACAGACTCTCAAAGTCATGACCTTCAACGGCAATTTCTTTTTTAATTTTTGATTTAATTTTCTCCTTGCAAATAGAATTCATTAAAGCACTCGCTGAATCTAAAAAAATTTCTTCAATTGACTTTCCTTCAATTTGAAATTGAATGTCTGCTGTGTGTTTAATAAATTTATACATTTTCTGTGCAAAAAATTCTAAGTTTTCTTGGATTATATAAATCAAGCGAACTTGTTATTAAAACTTCCTTTATGTAAACAGAATTATCTATTTCCTTATTCAAGTTACAAGTGTCATCAATTAAACAAATTTTCAAAAAACATTCAGCACCTAAGACAGTTCCATTAACATAAGGTTTTAATTCTGGAATAAATGTGTCATTTTCTGAATCTATATCAAATTCTGTTTCTTCTAAAATCAATTGTCTAAGTGTATTATTAACTTGTATATTCATTAAAATTTCCTGCTCTTTTTTTTCAATAAATGTTCTTTGTTTGTCGTTGACATTATTTGATTGAACAACTAAAAATATTATTCCAAGTAACATTAAAATTGCTAAAAATGCTTCAACAACTTTGATAAATCCTTTCTTGTTTACCATACCCTAATTATTAATCCTCCAACTTTTTCTTCTGAATTCACTGACAAATAATTTATTTCAAATATTTCTGAATAAACATCTAACTTAATGTCTTCTCTAACATCATTTCCAATAATTGTCCCATTCATATAATCAAATAAAATTGTATATTCATCGCTAAGAGAAACTCCCATTCTCTCTCCAAATGCAGTATTGTTTTCAATTGTTTGATTGATAACTTCTAAAATATTTTTTTCTAAAACTCTTTTATCTGTAGAAAATGTATTTGGTACTTTTGCTTCACATAAATCACTACAAGTTATTAAATCACAGTCTGCCCCTTTGTCAAAAAGTGAATCAACGTAATAAACTTTGATTAAATCTCCCCCAGATTCAACTTTTGTGTTTGTTGAATCCATGATAGAAGAAACTTCATTACCGGAAGAATCAACTGCATAAACTTGGGGATTAGAGAAATCATTTTTTGGAGTGTCAAATATAATGCAAGTTGAAGCAGAATTTCCATTGACTCTAAGTGTTATAACCTCTGAAGAAATTTCATCAATTATCTTATTGTGTAAGATAGAAACAGAAACTTCTTTTTGAGAATAATATTTTATTGGAGGACCAACTATTGCATAAGTGAAAATTAATGCAACTATAAAAATTGTGAATGACAAAACAATTCCTACGTGTGAACCTTTTTTATTTTTCATTTTATCCCAGTAGTATGTTAGCCACAGTCGATGCAATAAAAGAAAGGAACATTAACCAAAAAGAGTGTTTAACACCTGCTTTAATATTTCCTTCGGCCAATTTCCCAATGGTTAATCCAGTAAAAAAACCCTGAACCAAAATCAAATACAAAAATGAATTTGAAATATTTTTTTGTTCTGCAGCCATGTCTTGGATTCCTCCGCCTCCAAAACCAAGTGAACTCCCAACGTCGCTAATACCAGAAACCATTGGAAGAATTTGAAATTGTAAAACTAAAATAATTACAATAAAAACTAAAAAGATAATATATCCTTGTGAAACCAAAGTTGAAATTGCAGCCTTTCTTTCTTTTCTTAACTTGTCTGCCATATTAACAGCCCCAGCAACTGCTTCAAGAATTTCACCAATGTCTCCACCTGCCCTTTCAGCTTGCCCAATTAATGTTAGTGAACGAGTAATTGATTTATTATTAACATCTTTTGCAAAAAACTTTAATGCATTATTTAGTGGAATTCCAAGTGAAATTTGATTTGCAAGTTTTTGAACGTGAGGACTCAAATATCCAAAGTCTTTATTTTGCATATTAATTATACTCCTAGAAATAGGTGTTCCTGTTTTTACACTCTCAACTAAATTCCTTGCAAATTCTAAAAACATATCTTCCTTCTCGGTATTTATTCTGTTTTCCTTAACAATTCTAAGAATAACTGGGAGTGCTCCAGCTAAAACACCAAGTCCGAGCATCAAAGGAAAATACTTATCCCCTGCTAAAAAGTAAGAAGGCACAATTATTGCAAGTCCAATCAATGCCCCAATTAAATCTTTATCTTTTAATTCCATTTTAGCTCTTTCTCAAATGTAAAAATGTCATGAAGACAATATTTGTGATAACTACCCCCATTATAATAAGTAAAGCAATACCTCCAACACTCATAGCAATTCCAAGCCCACTAATTTTCATAATCATCATAAGAAGCATCAAAATCATTGGAGCCGCGATAACAATACTAATATACATATCCATAAATGTTTCTGCAGCCTTCGACGCTTTTTGTTGTTCAAGTTTATAGTTGAATAATAATGTTTGAGCACGTTTATCAAAGAATTTTGGCATGTCTCCGCCAGAATGTATTGTTGTTGAAAGTCCATTCAAAAGTTCTGCCAATTTTTTACTAGGACTATTCTTTGCAGTATTTTTTAATGCACTAACAATATCATAACCATACAAATTAATTTCATTTATCATTTTTGTAAATTCTTTTGTTAAGGCAGGGTACTCATGCGTACTAATAATAATTTCAAATATTTTAATTGGATTAATCATTGAACCAGAAATTGCTGACATATGTATTGTAGCAAAAGGCAATTCAGTATCAATGGCATCCCCTGCACTTCTTTTTTCCATGGAAGGATACAAAAACATAAAAATAAATGTTGCAAGCGGAATAACAAATAACATCCAAAAAACCTTGATAAATCTAATATTAACTGGGTCAGTTGCACGAGTGATTATTGGAAGAACTGCTTCAACATTAAAAAACAAAAAGAACAAAAATAAAAATCCTGCAATTATTCCTGAAATGAAAGTGGAAAGAATAATCATTGAAATATAACCAACAGGGGTATAATTCAAGTTAGCCTTAACAAGTTCTTCTTCTAACGCCTGAAAAGATTTGCTTCCTAAAAGTTTTCTAGAATACTTTGAAAACATTTGACTTGCAATTTTTGAAAATTCAGAAGTGTCTTTTTTTGCTTCTTCTTTTTTCTTTTTTGCTTCTTCTTCATCCTTTTTTATTCTTTTTACAGTTTCAATCTCCAATCCTTCTGGTTGAATTTGTTTTAAAGAATATTTTTGCCCCCCCTTGCTTCCAAGTTTTTCACGACTCTCATCATCTCTTTCTTTTTTTGGAATTTGTGGTTTAAGATTTTCCTCGTCCTCTTTTTTTTCTATTTCAAGAGGTTTTGAAAATAATAATTCTGAAAGCGCATCTTTTAATCTTGAATGTGTTTCCTTTAATTTTTTTTCCAACAATTCAATTTGACTTTTTATCATTATTTTTTCTTCGCTTTCAGCTTTATCTAAATCTGATTGAAATTTTTCAATTTCGTTTAGCTGTTGTTTTTCTTCAGCTAAAACTTTTTTTAGTTTTTCAAATCTTTTATCAATCATTGTAATAGCTTTTGTATTTCCTGATGAATATCAAAAGAATTCTTTTTTATTTCATTAAATCCAACAGGATCATTATCTTCTTTGGCTTCTTCCAATTTCTTAATATTTGCATCAAATTTTTCCAAAAGTTGTCTTGCAAAGGTTATTGCTTCTTTTTCCATTTTATTTAATATTAAATTTTTGTAAAATTTGTTCTGGTTTTTTATAATACTCGTTGATTATATCCTGAACTTCATGAAAATTGAAAATCTTTTGTTGATACATCTTAAACAATAATTCAGCTCTTCTTCTAAACTCTAAAAATAATTCATCTCTGTTAAGACCATATCTAGTAGATATTTTTTGAAATACTTTACTTTCTTTTTTGAAATAAAATCTGTCTTCCCCTGCATTCCAAATGAAAGGTGTATTAGTAAGTGCAATACCATCTGAATCAACATTAACAACTTCTACAATCTCACGGAGTTTTCTTGTCTCTTGTTTGTTAACAATCGCGTGAGTCATAATGCACAAACTATCTAAAACATTTAGTAAGGTAGCAGAAAGTTCAATTGGAGGCGTTTCTAATCTTTTTATCACAGTTTCAACACTATCTGCGTGAATTGTTGCAATAGACGAGTGACCTGATGCCATGCCCTGAAATAAAACAGAAGCTTCTTTACCTCTAACTTCCCCTACAATCACATAATCTGGTGCTTGTCTAAATGATGCTCTTAAAAGTTCAAATAAATTAATCTCCCCCGCCCCACCAATTCCTGTTGCTCCTCTCGCAACACTTGGTAACCAGTTCTCCCTAGGCAAATTCAATTCACGTGTATCTTCAATTGTAACCACTCTTGCTTCTGGAGGAATAAAAAATGCAATTGCATTAAGTAAAGTTGTTTTACCTGAAGCTGTTCCACCAACAATTAAAATATTCATTTTATATTCAATCAATAACCAAAGGTAAGCAAGCATTTCAGGGCTCATTGTATTAAATCCAATTAATTGTGAAGGTGTCCACGGAACTTTTGTAAATTTACGAATTGTAAAAGTTGGACCTTTACTTGTAATGTCCTTTGTATACGTAGCATTAACTCTCGAACCATCCGGTAAACTACCATCAAGAATAGGTTGAGCATAAGAAATATATTTTCCACACCTCTGTGCAAGTTTTTCAACAAAATTTTCTAATTTATCTTGATTTTTGAAAACAAGATTTGTTTTAATATTTCTAAAAACTCTATGAATTAAATAAACAGGCGTGTTTGCCCCATTACATTCAATATCTTCTACAAAATAATCTCTAAGTAAAGGATCCGCCTCATTAAAACCAATGAAATCTCTACAAAGATAATAATATAATTTTTTATAAGTTTCATAACTAATATCTAGTCCAAGTTCAACAGCCAAAAGTTTTAATCGCCTATCAATATATTCAAATAAAGTTTCTTTTTTTCCACCAATTATTTCATTAAAATTAATCATGCTTCGTAGAGTTTCCACAATCAATTCTTTATCTTTTTCTTCTTCTGGAGTCAAAATTGGTTCTTCAATTTCATAAACCACTTCATATTCTTTTGGATCCCAATAAATATGAACATAACAAAAAGGAGAAACAATACAATATCTAACATTAATTTTTGTTTTATCCTTAATTTTTTTCATCGGGGGAATTCTAGGAGTAAAATCAATTGCTACTTGAGGATAATCTAAAATACTTAATTTTTTTTCAGCCATTAATCAATTTGAAAATTAATTGTGTTATTTTCCCCTCCCTTGTTTGTAATATAAATGTTATATGGAGTAGTTCCTTTTTGGATTTTTTTTATTTCTTCTTTATCTGTGTAAGTAATATTGTAAAGTCCACTATAATCACGTTTTAAGGTAACAGTATATGTGTCTCCTCTTTCTTCAGTTAATACAGCTATGTTTCCTTCTTCGTATTCTTGTCCAGGTTGACTATACATAAATCTTCCTTCAAGTGTGAATGCAATAGTGTCATTAATCGAATTTATTTCCATTTCTCCTTTTTTCAAGCTTAGTTCTATTTTCCTTTTGTTACCAATTCCTTTTTCAGAAATTTCTTGTATAACTGAATCAATTTCTTTAATCATCTTCATTGATTGTTCAATTATTGCTTGATCTTGCATTTCCTGAATTTTTGGTTTTGCAAAACCTAAAACTAATCCAATCAATACAAAAGCAACTAAAGTATAAGTTACTGTTTCAATCCAAACTTGTCCTCTTTTTGTTATCATGATAAAGAGCCTAAGCTACCCTCTTTTTATAGAATAAATAACAAATTTTTCTTTATATAATTAATGTTTAGGATTACAAACAAGTAGGAACATTATCCAAAAAATCACTAACATCACAAACTTTTCCTTTTGACTTTGGAGCAAGTTCAATTTTTGTTGGTCTATCTTCACGTTCAATTACATATGTTCTTCCTGCCTCTTTTGGAGGCATTAAAACTTCTGTCAATCCAGAATTGTAAGGCAAAATTCCAGAAATAACTTGAGACTCATTAGTCAAAATATAAACATCATTTTCAGTTTCATAATTAACTGAAATATAAATTGCATCTAAATCAATATCTTGAAGATTTATTGAAACAAGCGTCGTGTTTGAAGTGACATTAAAACAAGTGTATTCATTATTCAAGGTGACCTTGTCAAATATTCCATAACAAGCTTCAGCATCTCCTAATCTTTTTGTAACAAAAGTATTTGTAACACCCCAAATTCCTGCAACTAAAGCAACAGTAATCATAATTAAAACAACAGTACCAACAATTTGACTTAATCCTTTTTTTTCCATTTTAACTCATAATAATTTTCTTTCCATTTCTTTCATCGCAAGTATGAGTTTTTTCTCCCTCATCTGTTTCACCTGCTAAAACCGGAATTAAAATCATCTCGTCTCCTGGTTGAGAAATAAATCCTTGATATGTTCCGCCTTGTAAAAGACCTGTTTCTGGCCAAGAATCATCTTCTGAACCCAAGGTGATTGTTTCATGTGAACCCGCTCCAGTAATCTGGGCTTTCATTTTGTAAATTGGAACATTTCCGGAATTAGATAAATAAATATAAGAATCAGAATAACTAGCATCAAAAGTAACTTCTTCACAAACTAATTTAATATTTGTACCATCAAATTTTGTAATCGCTTCTTCAGTAATTCCTCTAAACCACATAAAAACAATTAGTCCAATAACAATTACAATAGCAATTAACAAAACAGTTGCAACAACAGGCGAAACCCCTCTTTTTCCTCTCATTTTATTATTAATGTGTTTACCTTTTTAAAACTTTAAGTGAATAGTTAACTACAAATTATTTCTTCACGAGTCTTTGATTTACCGCATGAAACAAACCTAACAGAATTTCCTTCTTGTTGGAATCTAACTGGAGTAATTTCAATTAATTCAAGATTATTATCTAACAAAAAAGAATGATAAACTTCTGTTTTTGGTTTCATATAATTTTCATTACCCGCAGTAAATAAAATGTAACTGTCCACTCTTGGTTGTGCAAGCCCATCAGAAGAATTGTAAAAATTCTTTACAAGGTTAATGGTGGCAATGGTTTGATTAGAATAATTTGCTCCATGAATATAATATCCCGCATAATTAAATTTTCCATTATTTTTCAAAGTTATATTCAACCAACCGTCAACACAAGTATATTCTTTTACAAAAATGGATGTTCCATCAGGACAATCTGCTAAATCTTTGGGAACATAAGTTTTCAGATAATTGTAAACAATAACACTCATTATAATTCCAAAAGTAATGAGCATTACATATCCAACCATTGCACTAATGGCTTTCTTATTTTTCTTTTCTAAAATTCCCCTTATCATTCTGAAATTATATATACCTCGTTACTATATTCATATCTTATTAAATAATAAAGGTTTCGCAAGTCACTAACATAAAAATTATATTGGTTTTCATCGACATAACAAACAAGTGAATCTCCTGTAACACTTCCCGTTCCAGAAAATTCTCCAATGTTATTTTTTTCAGTTAAATTTTCTACACCTAAATCAAATTCGCAAAAAATTGTTGTTTTTCCAGTTGAATATGAATTGTAATTTAAATCATTTTTATTCCCATAAATAAAAACAACATCTTTTTGTTTGTCTATTTTTGAAATAAATGATTTTGAAAAATTTTCAAGTAAATTATCTGTTTCAATATCACTTAAATCATTATTTGAAATGTAATCAAAAGTCGCTCTTTTTTCTAATTGTAATTCAAGTTCCAAATCATCAATTGAAGGACTTTTTTCTTTTTTTATGATATTTTGAATAGAAATCATCCCAATAAAAATTGCAACAATTATTAAAATTGCAACCAAGTAGTATTGTCCTTTTTTATCCATCTTCACCTCAATAAATATGGACCAAGTAAATGGCTCAAGGATTCTAAAAAAGGTTACCTTTAGAGTTCCTCAGCTTTGCTACCCGCTAAGCACCTTGACAAATGTTTAGGGCTGCTTGGTTCCCCACCTGACCCGATTCGCAAGTGCAAGATCGAAACGGACAAAACGTCGACGGAAAACTAAAGACTTATTTTAGTCACCAATCACGCTTTACTCGTCGCCTGCCTAAAGCCCGTCTGCATATAGGAAAGGGGCTAACTTCCCGGCCAAGTCCATGAAAATAAGTGTTAAAATCACTATATAAAGTTTAGGAGTCGCCAGGATTTTCAACTTTTGTAGCTTTCCAAATTAAAATTCCTAAAATAATAAAAAAGATAACTGGCGTTATAATAAAAATATTTTTTGGATTAATTTTTTCTTCTTTCACAGAATTTCCTGTAATTGAAATGAAACTCTGTTTTGAAAAATTAGCATCAATCCAAATTCCAACTTCAACTGGTTTTCCTTCTATCCTATACAACAAAACTCCATGATGATTTCCCTTTTTTCCTTGAATACAAATTTCAATTTCTTCTTCTCCATATAAGTTTACAAGTTTTGGATAATCAACTTTTAATCCAACTTCTTCTGCTGTTAAATTATGCATTGAAAGTTTCCTCTCAAAATAATTATCCTCTGCCCAAAAATCAGTTCCAATCAAAGTTGCATTTCCTTCTAATTTTAGATTAACATTTTGACAGATTTTTTCTTCATCAAAGTTTATTTGTGACGGAGACATTGAAAATGTTGCTGAAGAGGTAAACCCAATTAAGAAAATAAAAATAAAGAAATAAAATAATTTTTTTGTCATCTTCTTAAAGTGGAACTGCTGTAAAAATAACTTCTGCAGTGTGATCTATTAATGCATCATCCACGTCAGGAAAATCTTCTAAATCTAAGTACATGTAAATATTTTGACTTCTCTCTCCACCAACGACTTCCGGTTTTTCAATGTCAAAATCAAAATATCTAATATATATTAGTTCATCACTAAGTACTCTTCTAAAACCCAGTTTTTGAAAAACTTCTCCTATGTATTCCGTAGATAATCTTGGTGTTATACTAACATCTGTAGTTCCAATGTTTTTAATATCTAAATCAATTCTCTCAGAAATATAACCTGGAGTTATATCTTGAAAAGTAACTGATTCAGGAACTGAAATACTAATTTCTGTTGGCAAAACATTTGCAGTAACAGTCAAAGTATCAGTTTCCGCAGAACTTACAAATCCAAAACTTGCTAAGCACACACTAAACAATAAAATTGCTAATATTTTATTTTTCATCTCTTTTTCCTCCATTATAATTTTCTAACGGAAAATCTTCCGCAAAGATTTTGTTAAACAAAACCTCTAATTAGCAAATCCGGATTTACTAAAAGTAGTTAAAAAAATTTGTTTATAGTTTCTATTTTTTGATATTTATCCCAAAAAGAAAATAATCTTTTTTATAAATTTTTTATTGAACTCAATAATTTTCATAAAAAATCAATTTTCCAAAATTATCTCTGAAAAAAATAGAATCCCCTGTTTTTGTCCAAACATAAGTTTCATTCCAATCTTTCTCTGTTAAAATTATTTTTTCATACGGAGAAATTATCTTCTTTTGAAAAACATATTTTTTTCTTCCTTCATCTTTAATTGAATATCCTTTCAAATCAATTTCTTTATTACAAATATTTTTCACTTCAACAGTTTGTTTTGTTGGCAACCAATCAAGAATAAGACAAGTCTGATTCGACCTTTCACATAAATTGTAATTATTTTCTAAACACTCTTGCCATTTTTCGTTGAATTTTGAATAAAGAGAAGTCTTTCCAGAAGGAAAATAAAAATTAGAATAACCTAATTGGACACTTTCTAAATTTATATTTTTTCCTTCAAAATAAATATATGCAAGTTCTCTGTGATACTTATCAAATTTATTTCCCTCAAAATGTATTTCAACTTCTTTATCTAAAATTTTTTCTTCCAAAAATCCTTTTGCCTGATTGTAACCAATTTCCCCTTTTTCAGGAGAGTTAATTCCTAAAAGTCTAATTGAAGTACCATTAATAACAATCGTGTCTCCGTCAATTACTCGTTCAACAATTCCAGTTTCATAATTCTGAAATGCTAAAACCAATTTTGAATCTAGGTAAGAATAATTTATTGTAAATAAAGTAATAATCAACAATAAAAGTAAAATAATTTCTTTTTTCATATTGTAAAATCAAAAATAATTAATTTAGCTTTGACGTTCTGATTTTATCCAAAAAGAAAACCATATAAAACTAAAGAAGTCTAAATTTATATGGAAAAAGATAAAATTTTAGAAAAGCTAGTTTTGAAAAATGGAATAACATTAGTTGGGCATTCTCCAGAAATACAAAAAATTCAAAAAAATTATTCAAGTACACAAGAATTTTTGGAAGATGTAATTGAATATTCTAGTTTCTTAGAACCAAATTATTCTTTGAGTCAAATAAAAAAAACTTATTCAAATAAAGACATAATTATCATGGGACATTGTGGTGCAGGGATGTCGTTTCTAAAAGAGTGCGATTTAGCAGAAAAATTATTACAAGAAAAAGAAAGAGGAATAGTTATTGTTGCTGTTGGAGAAGATTTCAAGAAGCCAGACTTTGAAAAAGAATTATTAGAAAATCTTTCAGTAAAAGCGGATTTGATTATGGAACTTCCTCCAATTAATTATGAAGAATTTGTTGGAAGAAAAAAAGACAAAGAAAATTGGAAAAATAAATCACTTTATGATTCTAACAAATCCAAATATAAAACCAAAAGAAAATTTTAAACCAAAACTTATATAAAGAATAGTATCACTTTATAGTTATAACAAATACAAGGAGGTTAAAATGGATATAAACAAAGAAAATTTAGAAAATGCCTTGGGGAATAATGTTCCTTCTGAAGGAAAGTCTCCTGAAATGCCAAAAGAAATGGAAATTGGTTTTCATCAAGGTGCATTAACAACTCTTGCTTCTGAACGTGCTGAACTCTGGAAAATAATTCAAAATGTTGAAAAAATTATGGGCTTACACATTCAAAGGCTTGAACAACTTGGAGTAAAAGTTGAAACTAAGAAAGAATAAGATTAGTTAACTTTTTAAGCTAAACTCTGTTATTTTTTTTATTCAGCATCATGTGGGGGTGCCGGAGTGTCACACTCTCCCCGCGGTCGGTGAGAATAAACCTTCCAACAGGAAGCTTCATTCTAACGGGCAAGACTTTAAGTCTTGCAAAATGGCTTGGCAAAATTGTGTGGGGGTGCCGGAGTGGTCAAACGGGCAAGACTTAAGATCTTGTGATTTTATATCTACGCAGGTTCGAACCCTGTCCCTCACATTTTTATTTTTTAGGTGAGAAACTGCGTTCGCAGGTTGAGTAATTCTGAAAGTTTCAATAAATAAATGAAATGAGTTTAGGAAAGCTTTCACGGATTAGGAACAGAGCCCTGTCCCTCACATTATTTTTCTTTGAATCGTTTTCCAATCGATTCAAACTGTTTGAAAAATAATGTGTGGCGAGTGTTTTGTAAAACACGAACCCACATAAATTTTTTTTGTAATATAAATGAATTTTATGAATTTATATCAAAAATAATTTATGTTGCCAAATTTGGATTAAAAATTTTTGCGATTTTTTAAGGGAGCAAAAATTAAATAAAAAATTTGAGCTCATTTTTTTACAGATTTTATTCGTTTTCCAATCGAATAAAATCATAACATAAAATAAAAATGTCCGCAAGAAATCCAAAAAGGATTTCGAGGACCGAACAGAATTAAGAAAAATTCTGTGAGTCCAATTCATTTTTCTTTGAATCGTTTTCCAATCGATTCAAACCGTTTGAAAAATTTGAGCTACATTAAAATTTTCATATGAAATAAAATCAACCCTAACAGCAATGCATACTTCTTCCATTACCTTTGTAAAATTTTTTGAGAGCAGAATAATCTTTAACCTTTGATTTTGTCTTTCCATATTGATTCTTTTTTTCTGAAACTAAAGGAATTTTAGTCTCCTCTTCACGAATTCCTTCAACTTTTGGCAAATTCAATAAATAATTTCCTTGATTAAATTCAACATATTTACAAACTTTGTTAAACAAATATTTTTGTTGTGTTAAAGTCGCATCACAAGTTTCAACTTGCGAAAATAATAAATTTGTTCCAATAACTAATCCAATTAACCCTTTCATAAAAAACAAAAAAAATCTTCCTTTTTAATTATTCTTATACTCTTCCCTTATCTTTTTCCTATAATTATTCTTTTTTATTTCTAATCCTCGGTAAGACTTTCTCGTGTCACGACATCCGAGAGGAATTGTTTTATTGTGATAACTTTGATGCTTTCTAATTGAAGGGTTTTGATAATAAGTTTTACCTTTTTGTAAAAATTGTTTTTGTCTTTCCAAAGACAATTTTGAAGAATAACTCTCAGCAATTTTTCTCATTCCAATATGTTCTATTTCAGAAAGAATAACAGCAAGTCCCAAAATAATATGATATAAACTTCTCCCCATAAAAAAACTAGTAAAACCAATTTTAAAATTATTGTTGTTGTGCTTTTTCTTTTCGGAGTTCCTTAAATGCAGTGTAACAAGCAGTTGCACCGTCGCCTGCAGCAGTAATTATTTGTTTGAAAGGTCTATTTGTAACATCTCCTGCACAAAATACTCCTTTAACATTTGTTGCTTGATCTTTATCAACAACAATTGAACCATTTTCTAATTCAAGTTTTAATTCTTCAGCCAACTTCGTGTTTGGAGTTCCACCAATTTCAATAAACAACCCATTCAATTCTAATTCCTTCCCACTAGATAATTTAACCTTTTCTAATCTTTCTTCTCCAATTAATTCTGTTACTTCCTCATTAAATAAAACTTCAATATTTTCAGTTTTTTTAATTTCATCAACCCAACTAACTTCCGCCTTTGTGAATTCAGTTTGTCTATAAATTACATAAACTTTAGTTGCAAATTTTGCTAAAAGCAAAGCAGCAGTAAGTGCAGCATCTCCTCCTCCAACAACAGCAGCTGTTTTGTCTTTGTAAAAACCAGCATCACAAGTTGCACAATAACTAACACCTTTCCCTGTCAATTCTTTTTCACGTGAAAGCCCAAGTTCTCTACGTGCAGTTCCAGTTGCAAGAATAATTTTTTTACCCAAGATTTCTTC